>CAFBMB010000012.1_pt1 | contig 18232 bp, 17 predicted proteins | sample 7268381 | NCBI WGS metagenome assembly CAFBMB01 (sample SAMEA6814053, study PRJEB35770) | freshwater metagenome | biome: Freshwater; feature: Freshwater reservoir; material: water | place: Czech Republic | collected 2017-05-23 | depth 30m m
CACCCCTGATCAGTGGTCCAATCGATCGTGACCATGTGGTCGGTGAAGTGCTTGCCAAAACCGGGATCAGCAAGAATGTCTTCCCGCTCTATTTCGTGACGCATCGCCTCGCTCGGGGTGAGGGCAAAGCGCAGCGCGAAGGAGGTCTCGTCGTCCTCGGGCAAATTTTTTGGAGTCACGATCCGGAATCCTCTTAGTGCAATCGAGCCAGGATGGCGTCGCCAACCTCGCTGGTCGAGCGGCTTCCGGCGCCACGATCCACCACGTCAGCTTCGACGGCGGCAGAGATGCGTGCGGCAGCATCCGCATATCCAAAGTGTTCAAACAGCATAGCGACCGAGAGGATGGCCGCCGTGGGATCGGCCTTTTGTTGACCGGCAATATCGGGAGCGGATCCGTGCACGGGCTCAAACATGCTCGGAAAAGCGTTCTCCGGGTTGATGTTGCCACTCGCCGCCAGGCCAATGCCGCCACTGATGGCACCGGCAAGGTCGGTGATGATGTCGCCAAAGAGGTTGTCGGTGACAATCACGTCGAATCGCGACGGTTCGGTCACGAAGAAGATGGTCGCCGCATCAATGTGCAGATAGTCCACGGCGATGTCGGGAAATTCCGCCGACACTCCCTCGACCACGCGCGTCCACAACTGGCCGGCGCTAGTCATCACGTTTGTCTTGTGCACCCACGTGAGCTTCTTGCGCGGGCGCTTGGCGGCAAGGGCGAAGGCATAGCGCACAACGCGCTCGACACCATGAGCCGTGTTGATCGAAACTTCGGTGGCAATCTCGTGAGGCGTATCGGCGCGGAAGCGTCCGCCGTTACCGGCATAGGGGCCCTCCGTGCCCTCGCGCACAACAACGAAATCAACCACACCCGGGTCGGCCAACGGCGTGGCGATGCTCGGATAAACCTTGGTGGGCCGCAGGTTGACGTACTGGTCAAGCGAAAAGCGCAGTTTTAGCAACAGCCCTCGCTCAATGATGCCGGCCGGAATGTTCGGATCATTGGGCTTGCCGCCCACGGCTCCCAACAGGATGGCATTGTGGCTTGCAATCGCGGCCAGGTCGTCGTCGCTCAGCACGTCGCCGGTCGCCAGGTATCGGTCGGCGCCCAGCGAGAAGTGGGTCTTTTCAAACGTGACTCCGGTGCCGGGGGCGACAGCATCGAGCACCCGCACGGCCTGTTCAATCACGTCAACGCCGATGCCATCGCCAGGGATGACGGCAAGTTTAAGAGTGTCAGTCATGATGGTTACTCCGTGATGTCGATTTCGAGCATGACGTCAGCGTCAATCGCCGCGCGCACTTTATCGAGAAGAGCTGCTGGCACGGGCGAATCTACCGTCAGCACGCTCAAGGCCTTACCGCCAAGCTTCTCGCGAGCAACCTGCATTCCTGCGATGTTGATTTTGGCATCGCCAAACTCTTTGCCGTAGACCGCAACGATTCCCGGGCGATCGATGTATTGCATGATGATCAGGTGTTCGTCGATCGGCACCTCGACCGCGTAGCCGTTGATGTCCACAATTTTTTCAACTTGCTTTGTTCCCACGAGCGTGCCACTCACCTGCACCTGCGAGCCATCACTGAGGGCGCCGCGAATGCTGAGCAGGTTGCGAAAGTCGGGCGAATCGCTCTCAACAATCAGCCGAACTTCGATGCCACGCTGTTCGGCCATCAGGGGCGCGTTGACATAAGACACGGTCTCGCTCACCGCATTGGTAAAGAGTCCCTTGAGGGCAGCGAGCTGGAGCACTTTGACATCGTGCTCGGCAATCTCGCCGCGCACCTCAACCTCGACCCTGGTGACGGGGCTGGACTGGGCGAGGGCTGCAAAAACCTGGCCAAGTTTTTCCATCAACGGAATGCCCGGACGCACGGCGGGGTCGATGATTCCGCCGGCCACGTTCACGGCATCGGGCACCAGGTCGCCGTCGAGGGCCAACCGCACCGACTTCGCAACTGAAATGCCGGCCTTCTCTTGAGCCTCGTCGGTCGACGCACCGAGATGTGGTGTCACGACCACGTTGGGCAGGTCGAGCAGTTTGGAACCGGTGGGCGGCTCGCTCACAAAAACGTCAAGACCGGCTCCGGCAATAACTCCCGTGGTGAGCGCCTCGTAAAGGTCGTCTTCATCAATGAGTCCCCCGCGCGCCACGTTCACAACGAAGGCCGTCTTCTTCATCTTGGCCAGCTGCTGCTTGCCGATCATGCCGGTCGTTTCTGCCGTCTTGGGCATGTGAATCGTGATGAAGTCACTCTCGGCCAGCAGCTCGTCAAGAGAGAGCAGTTCCACGCCCAGTTGCTGCGCCCGAGCCGACGTGACGTAGGGGTCGAAGGCCACAATCCTGGTGCCGAATGCTTGCAGGCGCGCGGTAATGAGGGCGCCGATTCGGCCCAACCCAATGATGCCGACTGTTTTTTCATACAGCTCGGTGCCGTTAAACGAGCTGCGCTTCCACTCTCCCTTAGCCAGCGCGGCGTGGGCGGCCGGAATGTGTCGGGCCAAGCTCAGAATGTGACCCACGGTCAGCTCGGCCGCCGAAATGATGTTCGACGTCGGCGCATTGACCACCATCACACCCGCGGTCGTGGCGGCTTTGATATCAACGTTGTCCAGGCCTACGCCGGCGCGCGCAATGACTCTCAGGTTTGGGGCAGCGGCAATGGCCTCTTCATCGACCCGTGTCGCGCTGCGCACCAGAATGGCGGCGGCTGGTTCAATGGCCGCCAAAAGCGCGGCGCGGTCCGTTCCGTCAACCGTGCGCACGTCAAAATCAGGTCCGAGCGCCTCCACCGTTGCGGGTGACAGTTCCTCGGCAATCAAAACGATGGGCTTGGTCACGTGTGCTGTTTCTCTTCTCGAACGGGGCAAAAATCAAAGAATTCCGTGTCTTGCCAGTCTATCCGCCGGCCTAGGTCGCAAATATCGCCGTCTGCGGCAGGGCGAGAACGATATCTAGGGTGATGACCGACATGAGCGTAATGGCGAGAGCAAAAGTGAATGCCATCTGGGGCAGGCGCATGCGGCGTGTAATGATCAGGCACGCGATGAAGATGGCCACGGGCAAGACCACGAGGGTGACTGTCGAAGCCCATCCCAACACGGTCAGGTCGAGCCCCAGTTGCAAGCGCTCGTTTTGCACACCGATAAAGTTTCCGAATCCCGACCACGCACCGTATCCGCAGAAGAAAAAGCCCACGACCACGATGACGATTCGCCCCACCAGCCAGAGCGCCATCGGCCCGCCGCCCGGTGCCTCGAGACGTTTCACGACGCCCACACGATGTAGGGCCACGGAATCAACACGACCGCACCAACCACCAAGAGCGTGACACGACGGGTCAACGAAAACTCACGCGCCCACAGCAGCACACCACCAAACCAGAGCGGGCCAGCAGCCACGGCAAGCCAAAGCCCGACGACGAACATGCCGTTGCCCAAGGGATCGGCAATCTGGATGGGATCACGCAGCGCCACGATGAACCACGCGACAGTGCTGAGCAGGTAGGCGGCGCCAAGCACGGCTGAGATAATCAGTTCTGCGTTCGCGCTCGTCGCGGTTTCGATACGGCGACTTTGTCGCCTACTCAACCCGCGATCAGATGTAGCCGACGAAGCGTCCGGTCGCGTCGCTCTCAACCCGCGATCAGATGTAGCCGACGAAGCGTCAGGTCGCGTCGCTGGTTGAGTAGCCGACGCCGTCGGCATATCGAAACCATCTTTCTTGCGTCTCGATACAGCGGCTACGCCGCCACTCGACGAACGACCATTGCCCGCCTTCGGAGCACTCCACGAAATGTTGCTCGTGTCGCGGTCGCTATCACCGGCCCAGGTCAGGGCCTCGTCATCATCTTTTGAGCTCATGCGTCGCGGGGTGCGCCCGTCGTTGTCGTCGCGCGGGATTCGTTGAAAAGCCGCAAACTAGCGTGCGGCCGAACCCTCGGTGTAGTCCTTGTCTTGCGGACGCCAGGCGAACATCTCGCGCAGCTTGCGACCGACGACCTCGATGGAGTGCTTGGCGCCCTTTTCACGAAGCGCAATGAATTCTGGCGCGCCGGCATCCTGGTCACCAATGAAGCGCTTGGCGAACGTGCCGTCTTGAATGTCAGACAGAACAGCCTTCATGTTGTCTTTGACGCTCGGGTCAATCACCCGCGGGCCCGACACATAATCGCCGTACTCAGCGGTGTCCGAGACCGACCAGCGCTGCTTCGCAATACCGCCCTCCCACATGAGGTCGACGATGAGCTTGAGTTCGTGCAACACCTCGAAGTAGGCAATCTCGGGCTGATAGCCCGCTTCAACGAGTGTCTCGAAGCCATACATCACCAACTGCGATGTTCCACCGCACAGAACGGCTTGTTCGCCGAAGAGATCGGTTTCGGTTTCTTCAGTGAAGGTGGTCTTGATGCCACCGGCACGAAGAGCACCGAGGGCCTTGGAGTATGACCAGGCCATGTCCCAGGCCTTACCCGAAGCATCCTTCTCAACGGCGACAATCACGGGCACACCGCGACCGGCCTCATACTCACGACGAACCGTGTGACCCGGACCCTTGGGGGCAACCAAGATGACGTCGACACCCTCGGGGGCTTCGATGTACCCAAAGCGGATGTTAAAGCCGTGCCCAAAGACGAGCGTCTTGCCCGGTGTGAGGTTGGGCAGAACGTCGTCGGCAAAGAGAAAGCGCTGCACCTGGTCAGGGGCGAGAATGACGATGACGTCGCCCCAGGCTGCGGCCTCGGCAGTCGTCATCACCTTGAGTCCGGCTTCTTCAGCCTTGGCAATGGACTTGCTGCCCGGCTTCAAGCCAACAACGACATCGACACCCGAGTCGCGCAGGTTGAGCGCGTGGGCGTGACCCTGCGAGCCGTATCCGATGACGGCGACCTTCTTGCCCTTGATGAGCTCGAGATCGGCATCTTTGTCGTAGTGAATTTCTAACACTAGGTTTCTCCTTGGTTTTTTCGTAACGTTCGAAAAGGGATGGTGGTGTGCGGTGCTACTTATAGACCCGTTCGGTAATCGACTTTGGCCCGCGCCCAATCGCCAGTCTGCCCGACTGAGCAATCTCTTTGATGCCGTAGGGCTCGAGCACGCGCAACAGGGCGTTTGTCTTGCCCGAATCACCCGTGACCTCGATAACCAGGGCCTCGGGCGACACGTCGACAACCCGAGCGCGAAACAGTGTGACAGCCTCTAGCACCGGCGAGCGCGACGTGTTGTCAACGCGCACCTTGATTAGCATGTGTTCGCGCTGCACCGACTGGTCGCCATCGAGCTCAACAACTTTGATCACGTTGACCAGTTTGTTGAGCTGCTTGGTGACCTGCTCAAGCGGAAGCTCATCAACATCAACAACAACCGTGATGCGTGAGAGTCCTTCGATCTCGGAGTGACCCACGGCCAGCGACTCGATGTTGAAGCCACGGCGCGCAAAGAGTCCTGCCACGCGCGTCAGCAGACCCGGCTTGTCCTCCACGAGGAGGCTCAGAACGTGTGACGTCATCGCTATTCCTCCCTTATCCCTCGGTGTCCCACGACGGTGCGTGGTCGCGAGCGTACTGAACGTAACTGTTGCTCACGCCCTGGGGAACCATTGGCCACACCATGGCATCGGCACTCACCACGAAGTCAATCACGACGGGGCGATCGTTGGTGGCGAGCGCCAGCTTGATCGCCTCATCGACATCTTCGGCCTGTGTCACACGAATTCCCAAGCAACCGTAGGCCTCGGCAAGCTTGACGAAGTCAGGCACGCGAACGGTGTCGTGTCCGGTGTTCAAGTCGGTGTGTGAGTAGCGCCCGTCATAAAACAGGGTTTGCCACTGGCGCACCATGCCCAGCGATGAGTTATTGATGATGGCGACCTTGATCGGAATCTTGTTGATCGTGCAGGTGGCCAGCTCTTGGTTGGTCATCTGAAAGCATCCGTCGCCGTCGATCGCCCAGACCACACGTTCGGGTTGAGCCACTTTGGCGCCCATCGCGGCCGGCACGGCGTAACCCATGGTTCCGGCGCCACCCGAGTTCAGCCACGCGTTGGGACGCTCGTACTTAATGAACTGAGCCGCCCACATCTGATGCTGACCGACACCGGCCGCATAGACAGCCTCTGGCCCACTAATTTCGCCGATTCTCTTAATCACGAACTGAGGAGACAGCTGGCCATCGGGGGGCTCGGTGTAGCCGAGCGGATACTCTTCTCGCAGAGCGTTGAGCTTGGCCCACCACTCGGCAATGTCGAGCTTCTTCTTACCCATTTCTTTGGCGAATGCTTCGGCGAGATCTACCATCACGTCTTTCAGGTCGCCCACAATCGGAACCTCCGCGTGACGAATCTTGCCAATTTCGGCCGGATCGATGTCGACGTGAATGACCTTCGAGTTCGGCGAGAAGAGCGCCGCCTTCCCCGTCACCCGGTCGTCGAATCGAGCGCCGAGCGTGATCAGCAGGTCGGCGTCTTGCAGCGCGAGCACTGCGGGAACCGTGCCGTGCATGCCGGGCATGCCCAAGTTCTGCTGGTGCGAATCGGGGAACGCCCCTCGGGCCATCAGGGTCGTCACAACGGGGGCTCCGACGAGTTCGACAAGCTTGAGCAATTCGGCCGCGGCTTCCGAGCGCACAATTCCACCGCCCACATAGAACACCGGCTTCTCGGCCGTGGCCATCAGCTCGGCGGCGGCCTGAATCTGTTTGCCGTGCGCCTTGGTCACGGGGTGGTAACCCGGCAGGTCAAAGGTGGGTGGCCAGCTGAAATCAAATTCTTCCTGCTGGGCGTCCTTGGTGATATCCACGAGAACCGGACCGGGTCGGCCGGTCGTCGCAATTTCGTAGGCAGCAGCAAGGGTGCCCGGAATGTCGGCGGCCTGAGTGACGAGGAACGAATGCTTGGTGATCGGCATAGTGATACCCACGATGTCGGCCTCCTGGAACGCATCCGTTCCCATCAGGTGGCTGAACACTTGGCCCGTAATGGCCAGCATCGGCACCGAGTCCATGTGCGCATCGGCGATGGCCGTGACGAGGTTGGTGGCACCCGGGCCAGAGGTGGCGATGCACACGCCGAGCTTGCCCGACGACGAGGCATATCCCTCGGCAGCGTGCCCGGCACCTTGCTCGTGCCTCACTAGAATGTGGCGAATCTTGGAGGAGTCCATGAGGGGATCGTAAACGGGCAGGATGGCGCCGCCCGGCAACCCGAACACGTCGGTAATGCCCAGCATCTCGAGGCTGCGCACGACACCCTCGGCACCAATCATCGACTGGGCCTTCGTGGTCTTGGCAGCGGGAGGTGTGTCGGCAGACATGAGTATGCGTCCTTTGCGTCGAAAGGTAAAAGAAAAGTACGGGCGTCGTTACCCGGTAATCGCTCCCAGAGAAGCGGAGTGCACCAGTTTGGAGTACTTCGCCAAGACGCCACGTGTGTAGCGCTGAGGGAGCGGTTGCCAGCTTTGTCGGCGGCTTGCGATCTCTTCTTCATCAACCAGTAAGTCGAGAGTCCGAGTCGCGATATCGACCCGTATCAGATCACCATCGCGCAAAAGCCCGATGGGTCCACCATCGTGTGCTTCTGGGGCTATATGGCCAATACACAGTCCGGTTGTGCCGCCTGAGAATCGACCGTCTGTTAATAGTAGAACATCTTTGCCGAGCCCGGCACCTTTTATGGCCGCCGTGATGGCGAGCATCTCACGCATTCCGGGCCCACCCTTGGGCCCCTCGTAGCGAATCACGATCGCGTCGCCGGCAACAATCGCGCCCTCGGTAAGAGCATCCATGGCCGCCCGCTCGCGCTCGAACACCCGAGCCGGACCCTCAAAGATTTCGAGGTCGAAGCCAGCCGTCTTCACGACGGCCCCCTCGGGCGCCAGCGTTCCTCGAAGAATAGTAATTCCGCCGTTATGGTGCAGCGGGTTATCGAGGGTGCGAATCACCTCACCGTCGACGGGCATGATCTTCATGTCGTCGAGGTTCTCTGCCAACGTCTTTCCGGTCACGGTGAGGGCGTCACCGTGCAGCAGACCCGCGTCGAGCAGGGCCTTCATCACCACGGGCACCCCGCCCACGCGGTCAACGTCGTTCATCACGTACTTACCGAACGGCTTGAGGTCGGCAATGTGCGGAACCTTGTCGTTGATGCGGTTGAAGTCGTCGAGATTCAATTCGACCTCGGCTTCGTGCGCTATCGCAAGCAGGTGCAACACGGCATTGGTTGAGCCGCCAAAGGCCATGAGAACAGCGATGGCGTTTTCGAACGCCTTCTTGGTCAGGATGTCGCGGGCCGTGATGCCCAGACGAATCAGGTTCACGACGGCCTCGCCCGAACGGTGCGCAAAATAATCGCGCCGACGATCGGCGCTGGGCGGTGCGGCAGAACCCGGCAAGCTCATGCCGAGCGCCTCAGCAATAGACGCCATTGTGTTGGCGGTGTACATGCCGCCACAGGCACCCTCACCGGGACAAATCGCTCGTTCAATAAGGTCGAGGTCTGCTTCGCTCATCGTGCCGGCTTTGCAGGCACCCACCGCCTCGAAGGCATCAATAATGGTCACGTTCTTTTCGGTGCCATCGCTCAAGCGCACCCAGCCCGGTGCAATCGAGCCGGCATACAAGAAAACCGCTGCGAGGTCGAGGCGCGCTGCCGCCATCAGCATGCCCGGCAGCGACTTGTCGCAGCCGGCGAGCAGCACCGAACCGTCGAGGCGCTCGGCCTGCATAACGACCTCAACCGAGTCGGCGATGACCTCGCGCGAGACGAGCGAAAAGTGCATTCCCTCGTGGCCCATCGCGATGCCGTCGGACACCGAGACGGTGCCAAACTGCATCGGGTAGCCGCCACCGGCGTGCACGCCCTCTTTGCTGGCTCGTGCCAATCGATCAAGACTCAAGTTGCACGGCGTGATCTCGTTCCACGAACTCGCGATGCCGATCTGAGGCTTGTGCCAGTCTTCATCACCCATGCCGACAGCGCGGAGCATTCCGCGGTGTGGTGCCTTTTCAATGCCGTCGGTGACGTCGCGGCTGCGGGGCTTCATGTCGATGTCTGCCATGTTCCCCAGTCTACGACCGCGCGCTGATTCAAGGAATTTCATGTCGACGGTGAACAATGCGTGACTTTTGCCCTAACTCTTTTCAACATGCGTGGCAAACACTCAGGAAGTGCAAAGGTGCCCCCGGTAGCGTGGAAACATAATGATGAAAATCGGCATGAGCACCTCGTGTGTCTACCCCTTGTCCGCCGACGAAGGCTTTCGCTTCGCCTCGCTTGCCGGTTATGACGGCGTCGAAGTAATGGTGACTCGCGAAGCCTCAACACAAACTGCCGATGGCTTGCGCCGCATGATGGACACCCATCAGATGCCCGTGCTTTCTATCCACGCACCCGTGCTGTTGCTCACCCACTTTGTGTGGGGGCGCGATCCGCAGATCAAGCTTGAGAAGGCTGCCGAGCTGGCTGCCGAGGTGGGTGCCTCCACCGTTGTGGTGCATCCGCCGTTCCGCTGGCAGTCCACTTATGCCGAGCGCTTTCTTGAGATCGTGCGCCAGACGGGCAACAACACCGGGGTGAGCATCGCGGTCGAAAACATGTTCCCGTGGAAGGTGCGCAATTCGTCGATGCAGGCGTACGCCCCCGGTGCCGATCCTCGCGACTTTGACTGCGACGCCATCACGCTCGACTTCTCACACGCCTCACTCTCGGGCCACGACGCGCTCGAGCTCACGCACGCCTACGGCGAGCGCTTGCGTCACGTGCACCTGTGTGACGGTGCAGCAGCGGCCGACGACAACCGCATCTTCGACGAGCACCTGCTGCCCGGCGAAGGACGCCAACCGGTGGCCGAAGTTTTGCGCCACCTGGCCGATACCAACTGGGATGGCCACATCGTGGCCGAGGTGAACACCCGTAAGGCCAAGTCCGAAGCTGAGCGACTCGACCTTTTGTTGCGCACGCTCGAATTTGCGCGCGAGCACACGGCCCCTGCTCCCGACGACGTCGCCATCGCGTCTGGTGTCGCGCTCGTGCCTTCGATTTAGCCCGCGTCGCGAACAACCGGTAGCCTTATTTATCAGGAGGCTTCCATGCGCAAGTTCTTATTCAACGGCGGTGTGTTGGGTGCCCTCTTTGGTGGCATTTCGGCCGTTCGGGCTACAGCCAAAGGACCCCGCGACTGGCGTGTCGGTCTGATCTGGCTCGGTTGGGGCATCTCAGTGACGCTCGCCGTTTTGGCCGTGCGCGACGAAGCCCGTGAAGCACGTGAGCAAGCGGAACTGGAAGGTTATGGTTATGACGACTAATTCAACAACTTCTTCGGGGAATCCGTCGAGCAAGCTGCTCACGTGGCTGCCGAAGCACATTGAAATCATTGTCGTCACTCTGTTGGGCCTCGTTTCCGTTGCCACCGCGTACACGTCGTTTCAGGCGTCGCTCTATGACTCGCAAATGGCCGGGTCTTACGCCTTGGGACAGAACTACAAGACCGAAGCGGAATCGATGTACCTCGAAGCGAATCAGCAGTACGTGCAAGATGCGCAAACGCTTCTTCGCCTCGACGAATTGCGCGTTGATGTGCAGTTCGGTGATGCGGCCACCGCCGCTCTCGCGCAGGCCAAGGTCGACGCTATTTACACGTCATCGGTGAGCGACACATTCGCCGCCGCTATCGCCAGCGCCGATGCTGCCAACGCTGGGAACCCCGAGACGTACACGTCGGCCCAGGATGACAAGGCTTATCTGGCGGAACTCTTTGATCCCTACCAAGAGAAGGTCACCGCTGCTGACGAAAAGTTGGCCCTGGGTGACCGCTACAACGGCCTCGGTGACCAGCTGACCCTGTACACAGTTCTGATGGCCCTGTCGCTCTTCCTGCTCGGTGTTGCCGCGGTGCTCAAGAAGTTCCGCATGCAAATTCTCATCATTGCAGTATCGATGGTGATCTTCACCTTCGCCGCAGTGCTCACCGCAATGGTGCCGTTCGTCTCCCTCGGATGATTCTTGGCGAGCAAACCGCTGAGCCCGGCAAGAGCACAGATCACGGGCGTATCGTAGAGGCATGACAGAACGCCAGCCCTTCAGTGTTGTTGAATCTCGAGACGGTTACGAGATTCGCGATTACCCCGAGTCACGCCTTGCCCAGGTTGACATGCGGGCCAGTTTCGCGTCCGCCGGCAACATGGCGTTCGGGTCGCTCATCCGCTACATCAGCGGGGGTAACACCAGATCGCAACGCATTCCCATGACAGCACCCGTGCTTCAAGAGGCATCGCCTCAAGACACATTTCTGGTGAGCTTTGTCATGCCCGCCGACATGACCGACGCAACAATGCCCGTTCCCGACGATTCACGCGTGCACATGGTCACGGTGCCGGCACGACGCATGGCTGTGCTGGGATTTCACGGCGGATGGAACGAACGGCGATATCACGAGAAAGTTGACTCACTTCTCGCTGCACTCACACGCGACAATCGCGAGTGGCACGGCGAAGTGGCGTACGCACGATTTGATCCGCCATGGAAACCAGGCTTCTTAAAGTACAACGAAGTGCTGGTTGAACTCGCCAGGTAGCGCGGCCAAGAGACGCACGTTTGTCGATCTCACCCCGCTTCGTCTCTCACCCGCCTTTGCCCGGCTCTGGTTTAGCGCGCTGCTGACCGGTCTGGGAATCCAGGTCACCATCGTTGCGGTGGGCCTGCAGCTGTATGCCATCACACACGACACCCTGGCGGTGGCCCTGGTCGGCGGCGTAGCTCTGATCCCGGCAACCATCGCGGCACCCCTGGCGGGAATGATGGCCGACGCTTTTGATCGTCGAAAGCTTCTCATCGTTCTGGCCATCATGCTTTTTTCTTCAACCATGGGACTACTCGTGCTCACCGTTGTTGACGTCAGTCTTGATGCCGCCGGTGGCCACGTGTGGATATGGCCGTACTACGTGTTCACCACCCTTGGGGCCATGTCGGGTATCGCGATTGGGGCCACCCGAAGCGCGATCGTGCCGCGTATTCTGCCGCGCGAACTCGTCGCACCGGCAAGCGCCCTCAACGGGCTCTCGATGGGCGCGCAGGTGATGGTCGGGCCAGCCATTGCCGGCGTTCTTGCAGCCACCGTAGGTTTTGAGTGGACGTTCGTGATCGACCTGGTGTTGAGTGCGGCGGCGTTCCTCGGCATCGCCCTGCTGCCCGCCCTGCCGCCACTCAGCGACGTGGTCCGGCCAGGCTGGAAGTCGCTCAAGCAAAGCATTCGCTTTCTGCGCGGTGTGCCGCAGATTACGAGTGGGTTTGTTGCCGACATTCTGGCCATGACGTTCGGCCGACCGTATGTGTTGCTGCCGGCGGTGGCAGCCGGTCTCATCGGTGGTGGCCCTATCACGGTGGGTCTGATCATGTCGGCCGGCGCCGCCGGTACTTTTCTCACGGGTCTGTTCAGTGGGCCAGTCAAACACGTGCGTCGTCAGGGGCTCGTGATTGGTCGGGCCATTCAGTTCTATGGCCTCTTCGTGGTGCTCTTCGGGCTTGTCCTATTGCTGGTGAGCCTCGACGTACTTCCTCGCGGCGGGCTGGCCTTCGACAGTGTGAGCATCGTTCCTCTCGTGCTTGGCTGCCTTGCCTTCGTGGGCATGGGCGCTTCCGACGAAGTCTCCGCCATCTTTCGCACCTCGATGTTGCTGACCGATGTTCCCGATGAAATCCGCGGTCGCATGCAGGGCTTCTTTTTTGCCGTGGTCAACGGCGGTCCCCGGCTCGGTGACGTCTATGCCGGAACCTTCGCCGGCCTCGTCACACTCTGGTTTCCGCCGTTCGCTGGTGGCTTCGTGATTGTGATCGCGATGGGGCTCATTCTGCGACTCACCCCCGCACTACGCACCTACGTCTTTGACGGCGCCGTTCCCCGGTAGTTAAGCGTCACTTAACCGGGGGCAAGAACATCTTTGCGGCCACGCGAACAACCATCGCCGTCGGAAGGCGCGACGAGAACCACGCCATGATGCGGTTGCGTGAACCGACAATGATCGAGGGTCGGGAACGCCGGGAATCAATCTGCCGCATCATCGTGGTCACGACGTCACGCGCCGGTGCCACAGTTCCCGATGCTTTGCCGCCAGCGACGTCAAAGAATTCAGATTCGGTGGCGCCCGGACTCAGGGCGAATACCCGAACGTTCGGTGACTCGATCTCGCCCCAGACCGCCTCGGTGAAGGAGCGAACAAATGCCTTCGTTGCCGCGTAGACGGCCATGCCGGGCACTGGCTGGAAAGACGCCGTGCTGGCGATATTGACCACGATGCCAAAGTCGCGGGCAATCATGCCGGGCAAGAATGCTGCGGTGAGATCGACCAGAGCCGAAACATTAAGGGCAATCTCGTCGCGCACGCGATAGCGATTCTCATTCACAAATCGACTGAGCGTGCCAAACCCCGCGTTGTTGATGAGAATGTCAATCTGCGTTCGAGTAGAACGGAGGTTGCCTTCTAATTCGGCGGCCGCATTCGCCGCACTCAAGTCGTGGCGCACAACAACGACGTTGACTCTTGCGTGGTCGCGGATTTCTGACGCAAGGGCGTCGAGACGATCTTTTCGTCGAGCCACAAGAACAACGTTTGCGCCACGGGCAGCAAGGGCGATGGCAAACTCAGAACCAATGCCTGAACTTGCCCCGGTGATGAGTGCCGTCTTGCCGGTCAGATCACGAGTCATGACGCATTCCTTCGCCGGCGGCTGTAATTGCGCGCCGACTGCAGTCTAGGCGCACAAACCTAGCCGACCCTGATAAACAACTAGACCGCAGGACGGTTCAGGGCTTCGGCTATGCGACGCATGGTCTCGGCCCGGTACTCCGGAATAATCTGCCGATGTTCAGGATTGGCCGATTGCACGAGCGAGTTGAATAAGACAATGCGCCGGTGCAGCAGTAGCAGCGTCATGTCGGTCTCGGTGTAGTCGGGCAGTGGTCGCACAGACTGGTAGCCCTCCAAAAAAGATGCCACCTGGGCGTCGGTGTCGAGGTAATAGATCGACGTGGCGAGGTCCTGCAACGGCAGGCCGATACCCGAGTCATCGAAGTCAAAAATCGCGAGCGTGTCATCGTGCCACATCATGTTCCACGGATGAATGTCTGCGTGAATCGGTTGCACCGTCGCGCGTGCCCGGTGCACGTCAAGCATGGCCTCGATGCGGTCTTTGGCCGTGGCAACCAGACGACGCTCATCTTCGGTCAGCATGCTATCTCCCGACAGAAGCACATCGGCGTCGCCCCAGAAGAAGTCTGCGAAGTCGGGCAGCTCGGCGCCGACAGGAAACTCGAGACCGCGCGAGCTGCCGTGAAGCCGTGCCATTGCTGCCCCCGCGGCCACTAACTGCTCGTGCGTGGGATTGTCACCCGGTTCCGCACCGTCCAGCCACGAATACATCACGGCGAGCCGCTCGCACCCGGCCGCTTCGTGCCAGGCCGACGTGACAAAGCCGCCCCCTCGGTTGGCAACGGGTTTGGGGGTGAGCACCTCGGTGATTGAACGCACCCAGTGAATCTCGGCATTGAGATTCGCGAGCGTGCGCGGAGAATTCACGTTGATGCGCAGCGCGAACTTTTCGCCACTGTCGCACGTGACCGCGAACGTTGAATTCAGTTCGTGGTTAATGGACTCGACCCGATGGGCACCCACGTCATACTGAACCAGGATGGCCGCAACACAGTCACCAAGGCTGGCGACCTGCTGGTCAGCGGTCATGCTGGCAAAGTCGGTCGGCTGCGTCACTTTCCTATTCTTGCGCCCATGCCACCAAGAAGTGAAGAGCGCTGATGAGCCAGGGCGCGCCGCGGAGACTCGTTCCCTATTAGTGACGACTCGTTCTTTCCGGACCCCAGTTCTTTCGGGGTCCAAACATGATTCGTTGCACGATACGGTCGGTGAATTCAATTGCCAGCACTCCGACAAAACCAAACGCCAGGGTTACCCAGAGAAGGCTGCCGTCGAGCCAAACGAATCCGAAAAAGTCTTGTGACGCAGGAACTAAGAAGACGACAGCAAACCCTAAGTACATCGCCGCAACAATCACGAATCGCCACCTGTTGAATGGCCGCGAGAGGGTGACGAGCACCCACATTCCTGCAAGCGCAAGAAACATACTCACGGAGGTCTGAGTCTGCGCCACAGTAAAGGTCTGAAATGATTTTTGAACCGCATCCAAACCAACGACGAGTGCGCCGATGAGTACCCCGGTCGGAATGCAAAAGGAGAGAGCGCGTTTCAAGAATCCGGGTTGATAGCGTCGTGCATTCGGCAAGAGGGCCAAAGCGAACGCGGGAAGGCCAATCGTGAACAAATCGTTGGCGGAAAGCTGACGCGGCAGGAAAGGGAAGGCCCACAGCATGACCCCGAATACGATGGCGAGAACCATGGCCCACGCGGTTTTGGTCAAGAACAGACGTGACACCCGTTCCACGTTGGCGATGACGCGACGCCCCTCTGCCACCACACCGGGTAGCGACGAAAAGGATCCGTCGAGCAGCACCAGGCGAGAAACAGCCTTGGTGGCGGCTGATCCGCTTCCCATGGCAATGCCCAGGTCTGCCCGCTTGAGGGCGAGCGCATCGTTGACGCCATCACCGGTCATGGCCACGACATGGCCTCGACTCTGCAGCGCGATGACCATGAGCTTCTTCTGCTCCGGTGTCACGCGACCAAAGATGTCGTGTTCTTGGAGCACGGAAGCAAGCTCCTCCACATCTTCGGGCAGCTCTCGGGCGTCAAAACCGTGGCCATCGAAAGTGAGTCCTGCCGTGCGAGCCACGGCGGCTACCGTGCGTGGATTGTCACCAGAGATAACCTTGAGTTTTAGCCCTTGAGACAAAAAGTACTCGATAGTTTCACGGGCATCGCCGCGCACTTTCTCACCAAAAGTGATGATGGCGACCGGGCGAATCTTTTTTGGCAATTGCTCGTCTTGCACGGTTCCCGGCGAACTTGCCAGAACGAGAGTGCGCAGCCCCAATTCGGCGCGAGCACGGCAGAGGTCGCGCACGTCGTCGGCACCGGATTCGAGCACCATTTCGGGTGCCCCCAGAATCCATGTGTTCTGCGAATCGTCTTGCACTGCAGACCATTTGCGCGCCGACGAAAAAGGCGTAGACGCAACCGCGGTGACGGGATCGTGGGCCGAGAAGTGCTGCGCGAGCGCTAGCGCAGTGGCGTTCGCATTCTCATCCGCCCCAAACCACGCAAGTGCTCGAGACCATGATTCTGTCTCGTTCTGTGGCACGAGCGAATCCACGTCGTTGAACTCAATGCTGCCCTCGGTGAGGGTCCCCGTCTTGTCGAAGCAGACCACGTCGACACGGGCAAGCCCTTCAACGGCAGGAAGTTCTTGAACGAGAACCTGTCGTCGCGCTAGCTTTACGGCAGCAACCGCAAACGCAATGCTCGTGATGAGCACGAGTCCTTGCGGAATCATGCTGATGATGCTGGCCACAGATCGAACCGTGGCCTCGAGCCACAAGCCCGATTCCCATGCGGCCTGCCACCCACCGACGTTCTGCATCTGACCGTTTGTGACGATGATAACGAGGGGAATCAGGGCCCACGAAATCCACTTGATCAATCGTGCGAGCGCATTTCTCAGTTCCGAGCTGACCAGTGAAAAGCGCTTGGCTTCGAGCGTAATTCTGCTGGCGTACGACTCCGGGCCGATCAGCGTTACTCGCGCGAGTCCGAAGCCAGCCACCACGCTGGACCCACTCAAGACCTCGTCGCCAACGTTCTTAAGAACAGGGTCCGATTCGCCCGTCAACAGCGACTCATCAAGGTCGAGTCCGTCTGACGAAACAACCGTGGCGTCGGCAGGCACCTGGTCACCCGTGCGCAGAACGAGCAACTCGTCAAGAACCACCTGGTCGGTCGCAACGTCTAAGGTTGTGCCGCCTCTTCGAACGCGTGCCAGCGGCGCACTAATCAGAGCCAGGCGATCGAGCGTGCGTTTACTGCGAAACTCTTGGACCACTCCAATACCAATATTCGCAATGACAATGACGCCGAAGATGGCGTCACGCCACTGCCCCAAGATCAGCAAGACGATGAAGCTTCCCCCAACGACGGCGTTAAAGAGGGTGAAAAGATTGGCGCGCAAAATGCTGGCAATCGAACGACTCGACGAGGAGGAGACGGCATTCGTCAAGCGCAGCTGCACGCGCAAGGCGACTTCTTCTTGGGTCAGTCCCTCACTGGCATAAGACTCAAGATTGAGCGGTTGAAGCCCCAGACGGGCCTCCTGAAGCCGATCTGTCGCTAGCCGGGCACGACGTGCTGCTTTGTCTTCAGCGACATGAGGTGAGTTCATGAATCAACTTTACTCCCACCAGCCGCGGGCTCTCGGCGGGAACCCTCAGGGACCGCGACCTCCTCGATGGCCACGAGGCAACACCGGGGGCACGCCCAAGAAAGCTACTTTCCGCCGCTAGCCGCCATGCCGAACCCATCGGAAATGTGCGTGACGGCTTCAGTCAATTCACGCGTCACAGTACACAGTTTGTTCGAGTCGAATTGGGCTTAGACTCACGTCATGAAAATATTCTTGGGACTATCGGCCGCGGCACTGAGCATTCTGTTGGCTGGTTGTTCGCCTGCCCCATCGAGCGGGCCAGAGACTTGTCCAGCAGCACCCGTGACGGATGCGATGATGCCCTCGCCAGACGAGGTCGCAGAATCCAGCCTGAAGTTCGCCCAACAGTTGGTGGGCTTTAGTGAAAAGACCGCAGAGTCGTGCGTTACTGACGCCGGCCTGGTGTGGAGGGTAGTGGGGAGAGACGGCGAGTCATTCGTGGTGACGCAAGATTACAACCCGCTGAGGGTCAACGTGGTGATCGAAATCTCTGAGGTGACAGAAGTGAGAATCGGCTAAGGAAGAGGTCTCCTTAGTGCAAGCCTCTAGCCCGCGTTCCGCAGGTGGTAACCCGGTAGACCGCAAATTGGTGTGGGTGCAGGCCTTCTCACGGCGGGCGCATTTACGCTCGTGCTGTTGCGACGCCGGGAACTGACCGAGCGTGCCGACTGGTGCACCCCCCGGGTGCACCTAGACGGGGCTGTGCGGTAGGGGTCTGTCAGGTTCAAACCTGTTCAAACTGATCCCTTCCCCGTTTGTTATCTCGGCATTGAGCGCGAGCCAATCGCCCGCTCGCTTCGGGGATGGATGGGTCATATGCTCCTTGATACGGTTTAAGGGTGAATAAAAGAATCA
>CAFBMB010000013.1_pt1 | contig 18021 bp, 18 predicted proteins | sample 7268381 | NCBI WGS metagenome assembly CAFBMB01 (sample SAMEA6814053, study PRJEB35770) | freshwater metagenome | biome: Freshwater; feature: Freshwater reservoir; material: water | place: Czech Republic | collected 2017-05-23 | depth 30m m
TCGTGAGCCCAAAGAAGAAGGACGCGGCGCCGGAAGAAATTAAATCGGCCAAGAATTGGATTATCGGGGATCCGCTGCCCACCAAATCTCTTGACGGCGAGCTGCTGCCCAAAGTTATTGCGCTGCCCATCTTTGCCAGTGACGCTCTGTCTTCGGTTGCCTACGCCCCCCAGGAGATTGTCATCATCCTGCTCATCGGCGGCCTCTCCTTCTTGAGCTTCGCTCCGTGGATTGCCGCCGCAGTCGTCTTGCTCATGGTCGTCGTTGTGCTGAGCTACCGCCAACTCATTAAGGCCTACCCGTCGGGCGGTGGCGACTACGAGGTGGCACACAAGAACCTCGGCGAGAAGGCTGGGGTCATTGTGGCCTCAGCGCTGCTCGTCGACTACGTCATGACGGTCGCCGTTTCGGTCGCCGCGGGCGTTGACAACATCATCTCGGCACTTCCGTTTCTGAACCCCTGGCGGGTCGGGTTGGCCATTGGCTTCGTCGTGATTCTGGCGGCGATGAACCTGCGCGGAATTCGCGAATCGGGCAAGGCGTTTGCTATTCCCACGTACCTCTTTGCGGCCAGCGTGGCCCTGATGATCGTGGTGGGCATTGTGCGCATCATCATGGGAGATGCACCCGTGGCAGAAACGGCGGGCTTTGAGGTGAAGGGTGAGGGTATTGCCCAGGCCGCCATCGTGCTTCTGCTGCTGCGCTCGTTTGCCAGCGGCTGTTCGGCCCTGACCGGTGTCGAAGCCATCGCCAACGGTGTTCCGGCGTTCCGTGTTCCCAAGGTGAACAATGCCCGCACCACACTGCTGATGATGGGCGGCATCGCCATCACGCTGTTCTCGGGTCTGGTCGTGATGGCGCTCGTCTCGGGTGTCAAATACGTCGAGAACGCCTGCCAGCTCGTGGGCTTTGCTAATTGTGAGACGGCACCGCAACGGTCACTCATTGCCCAAATTGCGGCGGCTACCTTTGGCAATAACTCGATCCTGTTCTTTGTGATTCAGGCGGCCACCGCGCTCATTCTGTTGCTCGCCGCCAATACTGCGTTCAACGGCTTTCCTTTGCTCGGCGGTGTTCTCGCACGAGACGGCTATGCGCCCAAAGCGCTCGAAAACCGGGGCGATCGCCTTATTTATTCGAATGGCGTCATTGCCCTTGCGCTCGTGGCCATCGGCATTCTGGCCGCATTCCAAGCAAACCTGACCATGCTGATTCAGCTCTACATCATTGGTGTCTTTGTGTCATTTACGCTCGGCCAAACGGGCATGGTGCGCCACTGGATGCGCTTATTGAGAACCAAACCCGAGAAGACCCGGAATATCCGTGCCAGTCTGACCATCAACATCATCGGAGCCGTTTTCACCTTCACGGTGCTCATCGTGGTCACCATCACCAAGTTCAGCCACGGTGCCTATCTGGTGTTCATCGCCATGCCCATTTTGTACTTCTTGATGATTGGCGTGCACCGCTACTACCGCGACGTTTCGCGCGAGGTCGAGGTTGACGCACAAACCACGTTTGGCGCCAAGGGCGACCACGCCATTGTGCTCGTGGGCAAGATGCAAAAGCCCATGCTCAAAGCCCTCGACTATGCCATCTCTGGCCGTCACGACAGCCTCGAGGCGGTACATATCTCGGTGAGCGAGATTGCCACAGCACAGCTAGAGCTGGACTGGATTCGCTGGAACATCCATGTGCCGCTTCGAATCATCAACTCGCCCTACCGTGATCTCTCGTGGCCACTCGTGCAACACATCCGCCACCACCAGAAGACCCACGGCAGTGAGATTGTGACGGTCTACCTGCCCCAGTACATCGTGGGCCACTGGTGGGAGCACCTGCTGCACAACCACCGCGCCAATCGCATGCGCAACAAGCTGATGATGGAAAAGGGTGTCTCCATCTCGCTCATCCCCTGGCTTCTTGATTCATCAACGTTGGTCTATGGAAGGCGCTCTCGGGTCGTGGCCGGTGATGCCCGACGCGGTGAGCCACGAACGCCGCCCGTGCGTTCACAGCTCACCCCCGAGACGGTTGAAATTCCTGCCCAGCGTCGGCGTCGTCAGTCCAGCAAAAAGCCTTAGCCGTGTGGCGTAGTTTTGCCGCCGTTGCGGTCGGTGGAGCCATCGGCACCGGTGCTCGCTACGGAATAGACCTCCTCGTGCCACACGACACTGCCGGAACATTGGCGCTCTCGACAATCATCGTCAACGTGGTCGGATCGTTCGTTCTCGGAGTTCTCGTTGCGCGATTGTGGCCCCACCCCGGAGTTCCGCTGTGGCTCAAGGCCGGTGTCGGCACAGGCATTCTGGGCTCGTTCACCACCTTTAGCGCCGTGACTCTCAATGCCGTGGCCGGCGCGGTCGAGGCCAACCTGCTCACAGCCGTTGGTGCACTTGTCTTCTCCACGCTCCTGGGCCTGATGGCCGCCTGGGCTGGGCTGGCCACCGGTGGTGCCCGATTGCGGCGCGATGCGGCGATTCCTGATGGTGGGGCCGACCTCTGATGCTGGCCGTTGTTGTCTTGCTCATGGCCGGCGCTGCCGGGGCCCTCATGCGCTTTGGTGTATCTCGGGCACTCCCCGTAGCCGCACATCCGGTGAGTGTGCCACGGGCCGTCTTCATCGTGAACGTTGTGGGAAGTTTTATCGCGGGACTCGCGCTAGGGCTAGCCCAAACGCACGTGATTTCTGCCGAGGTAGGGTTCATCGTGATCTCGGGACTCTGTGGCGGTCTCACTACCTTCAGCACGTTCGCCGTTGAGACGATTGAACTCATGATGCAGGGGCGAGCGCGCGTGGCCATGCGATCACTCGCACTCAATCTGATTCTCGGTACAGGAGCGGCCTTTCTTGGCTACCTCCCCACCCTCGCTTTCGGCCGATAGGGTGCTTTTCCACACAACTTTTCCGCATCGCTCGCGCGCGGGGTTGGTGTTAGACTTTTTTTTATCGTCTTTGAGATTGGACAAACGCGCCGAAGGGACTTCGGCGCGTCTCACGTAAAAGGGGCACCCGCATGGGTCGTGGCCGGCAAAAAGCAAAGCACACCAAGGTGGCGCGCGAGCTGAAGTATTTCAGCCCCGACACCAACCTGTCTGCGCTCGAGCAAGAGCTCGGGAAAACGCAAGATGCCAAGCTCGAAGAGAACCTCGCCAAGTGGGCCGACGTCGCCGAGAGTGGCACGGAAGGCGACGACGAGCGCGCCTAAGGTTTTTCTGGCGCCTTCTGAGCCTTTTTCTTTGCGACTTTCTTTGTCGGCCTTTTGGTTGCCTTCGTGGTGGGCTTATTGCTGGACTTTTTGGTCGTGAGCTGGTCCGACGTTTTCGACCCCTGTGTCTGCCGACGCATACGCGTGGTCAGGCCGCTTGTGCGAGAACCAATCTTCTGAGCCAGGGCTCTTGCCACGGGGCCGATCTTCTTCGCGGTCGCGCCCACAGCCGCGGTAGCTTTGCGCGTCGCTGCCCGCACGGTGGGACTAGTTTTCCTGCTGACAAATACGACCCCCGTACCAACAGCGCGAACAGCTTTTCGTTCGTTTGCATGGCGACGAGCAATCAGCGCGCGCGTTTCTGAGTCGCTGTAGGCCTCTTGAGCAATCCAAAAAACGCCCAGCGCGCTCACCAACGAATAGAGCATGATGCCCACCCACCCCATGTAAATAAAGGGCAGTGCGGTGCCAATAAAAGTCGACTTTCCTTGCACCAGCACGATGGCATATATGAACGATCCCGTTCCCAACGCGGTAGAGATTCCCATGACGAGAATCCAGCGCCAGGCATCGCGAACGCGCACCGTGAGCAGAAAAGACTGCGCGATCGGCACGATGAGAATCACCAGCAGGACCACGGCAATCAAGCCCATAATGGTGGTGCTGTTGTCCCAGCTGGGTTGAAAGACGGATCCGGGGACGAGCGCGACCGTCCAGCTGAGGGCGAAACCAATCGTGGTGATAACGATCCACCGAACGACCGGAATTCGAATGGGTCCGCGACGCAAGGCAATCGCCTGTCCAATACCGACCACGAGGCCCTGGACAGCCCCGGCGCCGGCGAGCACGGCGAACTGCGCGTCTGCCTTCCAGCCTTCGGTCACCGAGAACGCAAGAGCGACAGCGGGGAAGAGAAACCCGCCCGAAGACGTCAGGACTGTCAGCGACAGCCACCACCACAGGGTGCGCACGGGCCGGCGTCGAGCGATCTTTTTTTCGGCCTTCGAGAGCTGACTCCACGGGCGCTTTTCGCCTGCCGGCGTTGATGTCGTAACAGAAGATGTCGTAACAGAAGATGTTGATTTTTTTGCCGCGCGGCCTTCTGGCTTTAGCCGCCGAAATCTCGAGCTCGTGGCCACTTGCGCAGGCAATGCCTTCGCCCAGGCAAGCGACTTCTTGGCGCCATCGGTGATCCTGCTTCTTACCGTGACCGAGCTTTTCTCGGGCGGAGTTTGCTCCTCGCTAACCACCGTAAGCTCCCACCAGTCTCACGGCACCTCCGTCGACGCCTTTTGCCCCCTGCTCAAACCCGGCCAGGTCACGCGGGCTCTCTGAAACCATGCCGGCGACCCATGCCGGAATTCCGTGCGCGGCGAGTGCAGCAATAACGGCGGATGCGGCGTCGGCACGCACGACACCAAACATGCCGACGCCGAGGTTCCACGTTGCCTCGGTCGACTCGAGCGTCTCGCCGGCCATGTCGGCCAGCACCCGAAAAACGGCGGGAGGGTTCCACGTGGAACGGTCAACCTCGACCCACGATCCCTGCGGCAGCACGCGCGCGAGGTTGGCGGCGATCCCGCCTCCCGTGACATGGCTCAGCGCGTGCACGGTCGGGCCCACGTCGGCGTCAGCCAGCAGACTCACGAGTGGGCCCGTGTAAAGGCGAGTGGGCTCGAGCAGGATCTCACCCACCACACCACCGAAGTCGGCCGAGGTGTGCGTCATCGAAATCTTCTTGCTGGCCAAAATATGGCGCACGAGCGAGTAGCCATTCGAGTGCAGCCCGCTCGAGGCCATGGCAATCACCACATCGCCGTTGGTCACGCGATCGGCGCCCAAAAGATTTTCAGCCTCGACCGCCCCAACGGCGGCACCGGCTACGTCGTAGTCGTCGGGCCCGAGCAGCCCGGGGTGCTCGGCCGTCTCACCGCCGACGAGGGCCGTTCCCGTCTCGGCACACGCGCGCGCGATTCCAGCCACAATGCTGGCAATGCGTTCGGGCACCACCTTGCCGCACGCGATGTAGTCGGTCATGAAGAGGGGCCGCGCGCCACACACCACAATGTCATCGACCACCATGCCCACCAGGTCCTGGCCAATCGTGTCGTGTTTATCGAGGGCCTGTGCAATGGCCACCTTGGTGCCCACGCCGTCGGTGCTCGTAGCCAAGATCGGTCGATCAAAAGTCTTCAAAAACGAGACATCAAACAAACCGGAAAATCCCCCTAAGCCACCGAGCACCTCGGGCGAGTGGGTGGCCTTAATCGATGCCTTCATCAGTTCAACGGCGAGGTCACCCGCCGCGGTATCGACCCCGGCCTGTGCGTAGGAGTTTGTGCCCATTGTTCGCCCAGTCTAGCGGCGCGGGCTGTGGCAGACTGAAGGGGAACTCTCGTCCCTTTCGTCGGCTTGGAGATGGCCCGCCCCATGTGTGGAATTGTTGGAATCGTCTCGACTGGACCGGTGAACCAGCAGATTTACGACGCGCTGCTTCTGCTGCAGCACCGCGGGCAGGACTCCACCGGAATCGCCACCGCCGAGGGCAGCCACCTACACCAGTTCAAGACAAAGGGCCAGGTCCGCGAAGCATTCCGCACCCGCGATATGCGTGCCCTGCCCGGCAAGATGGGATTAGGCCACGTGCGCTATGCAACGGCCGGCGCGGCCAAGCACGAAGAAGAGGCGCAGCCGTTCTATGTGAACGCCCCCTACGGCATCGTGCTGGTGCACAACGGCAACCTCACCAACACTCGTGAGCTCACGAGCGACCTGTTCAGCATTGATCGACGGCACGTCAACACATCGAGTGACACCGAGCTGCTGCTCAACGTGCTCGCCACCGAGCTGCAGGGGCAGATCTCGGGCACAGACCTCGATCCCGATCAGGTCTTTGCCGCCGTCGCCAACCTGCATCATCGAGTCGAAGGCTCCTACGCGGCCATCGCCGTCATCGCCGGGCATGGCCTGCTGGCGTTCCGCGATTCGTTTGGCATTCGGCCCCTCATCCTGGGTAAGCGCCTCACCGAGACCGGTAAGGCCGAATGGATTGTGGCCAGCGAATCACTCGTGCTCGAGAGCGCCGGCTACGACGTGGTGCGCGACGTTGACCCCGGCGAGGCTGTGTTCATCTCGGTCACCGGAGAAATGTACTCGCGCCAGTGCGCCGAGAATCCGCGGCTCGTTCCGTGCTCGTTTGAGTACGTTTACCTGGCTCGCCCCGACTCGATCATGAACGGCATCTCGGTTTACGAAGCACGCCTGCGCTTGGGTGATCGACTGGCAACCACCATCGCCGAATACGCGCCGACCGGCAACATCGACGTGGTCATGCCCATCCCCGACTCGTCACGTCCGGCTGCCATGCAGGTGGCCCGCAAACTCGGCATCGAGTACCGCGAGGGGTTCTACAAGAACCGCTACGTGGGCCGCACGTTCATCATGCCCGGGCAGGCGCAGCGCAAGCGCTCGGTGCGCCAGAAGCTCAACGCCATGTCGTCGGAGTTCGCCGGCAAGAACGTGCTGATTGTTGACGACTCCATCGTGCGCGGCACCACCTCGCGCGAGATTGTGGAGATGGCGCGTGCAGCCGGCGCCAACGAGGTAACCTTCACCTCGGCCGCTCCGCCCGTGCGCTTTCCACACGTCTACGGCATCAACATGCCCTCACCCCACGAACTCGTGGCGCACGGCCGCAAGATTCCTGACATTGCTGCCGAGCTTGGCGCCGATCACCTCATCTACCAAGAGGTGGCCGACATGCGCGATGCCATCCTCGAAGGATCCAGCGTCACTGAGCTCGAGATGTGTTGCTTCACCGGCGAGTACGTGACTGGCGGCATTGACGCGGACTACCTCGCCTGGGTTGAGGCCAACCAGCTCAGCTAGCCCTGGCTCAATGGCTTCTGGTTAGGCGAGTTCTGGCTCTACTAGACGATCCCCGCGCTCAGCCCCTCGAGAACCTCGGCGGCGCGAAGCCGCACTTCGGGCAGGTCAGCGAGGCGATTCAAGCCGGCGAGCTGCTGGCCCATCCGGTGGTTTGTGGCAAACGTCTCACGGTGCCGATCGAGGAAGTCCCAGTAGAGCGTGGTGAAGGGGCAGGCGTCCTCGCCGACTCGTTTCTTGGGGTCGTAGAGGCATCCACCGCAGAACTCGGTCATGCGGTTGAGGTAGGCGCCGCCGGCCGCGTACGGCTTCGTCATCAGCAGGCCCGAATCGGCGTGGGTCGCCATGCCGATCACATTGGGCACCATCACCCAGTCGCTCGCATCGACGAACTGCTCGCGCATCCAGTCGAGAAATGCTTGCGGGTTCACGCCCGTGACAAGTGCCAGGTTGCTCAGCACCATCAGGCGCGGAATGTGGTGCACCCAGGCGCGCTTCTCAACGCCGGCAACGACCGAGCGCACACAGTTCATCTGCGTCGCCTGCGAGTCTGCGAACGCGGGAAGCAGTTCCCGCTCTGCATGCAGACCGTTGAGGTTTCGGTAGTCCTCGCCCAGAAACCAGTACATCCCGTTGATGTATTCGCGCCATCCAATGACCTGGCGAATGATGGCCTCCACTGACTCAATGGGGGCATGCCCGGCTCGATAGGCGCTCAGAACCGCCTGGATGACCTCGCTCGCGTGCAGCAGTCCGACGTTGAGGTACGGGCTCAGGAGCGAGTGGTGAAGGGCCCACTCGTCTTGGGGGACCGCATCCTCGTAGGGGCCAAAACCGGCGAGGTGGTGTTCGACAAACCAGGCGAGTTGGCGGAGTGCACCCTCGCGCGTGGTCGCCCACGTGGACGTGGCCGTGTGGTTGAGTTGGCGCTCCACCTCCCGGTCGATCTCATCATGCTGGTGTTCGAGGTGGCCGGGCCACGTGTAGTTCTTCGGCGGGGGAAGGCGATTGTCAGCGTCAAAATTCCAGCGACCGCCCTCCGGTGCTCCATCGACCACGAGAACTCCGAGTCGCACGCGCTGCTTGCGATAGAAGTTCTCCATGACAAACGACTTCTGCGTTGCGGCCCAGTGGGCAAACAACTCTCGCGGCGTCAGAAAGAAATCGTTGTCAACGAACTCCGCGCCGAATTCCGTGAGCTGCTGACTCTGCCGAAACGATGACGGCTCGGCACAAATGATGGGGATATCCCCCAACTCGTGCCGAACGCGATTGAGGCTGTCAACCGTCGTGGGCGCCTGCAGATACCTCACTGTGAAGCCGCGGGATTCGGCGAGCGCCGAAAAGTGTCGAGCTGCCGACACCATAAAGAAGAGGCGTTCGGCGTTCCACGGTCGCCCGGTGAGCATGCGCTCGCTTTCCACCATGACCACGACATCGGTGAGGGGATCGGCGTCTTTCATGGCCCCGTAATCAAGACTGAGGTGATCGAACGGAATAAAAATCGCTCGCGAGAACATTAGCCGCGACACTTCTGGGAGCAGTACTTCACCGAATCCCAGTCGCGCGCCCACTTCTTGCGCCACTCGAAAGGCAGCCCGCACCGCTCACACACCCGAGGGCTAAACCCGTTCTTCACCTGAGCAACACGCGGCATGACCCAACGATATATCGCTGCGACCAACAAAAGAGCGGTGAAGTTACCCTGTCACCTACGCTTCGGGGTTGCCGACGGTCTCGCGGGTGGCCTCAGCGGTGATGGTGCGCTTGCCCACAGTGCGCTCGAGGATGATGGCCAGCACAAGTCCCAGCGCGCCACCGATGGTGGCCGTAAAGAGCAACAAGAAACCAAACGTCTGCAGCACGGTGTACTGACCGTCGGACGGGAAGGCCGCCGTCAGAATCATGGCAGCAATGACACCAACCGCGACGCCAAGAATAAAGAAGTGCAGGTAGCGCGGGGAGCGGCGGACGGTGACCGTCTCGCGCGCTCGTGAATTCTTAGTGGCTGCCATAGCTACCATTCTTGCAGGGGCACGAGGGCACTGAGATCAGCACGGTTGCCAGACGCGTCCACACGGGCGTCGGCGAGCGCATCCGCCCACGCCAGGCTTCCGGTGGCAAGGGCCACCCACGTGGCGGCATCCATCTCGACCACATTGGCCGGAGTTCCCCGCGTATGCCGCGGTCCCTCGACGCACTGCACGGCACCGAAGGGAGGAACGCGAACTTCGACGGTGTGACCGGGATGCGCGGTGGCCAGCACCTGCAGGAGGTATCGGACGGCAGTGGCGAGCTGGGGCCTCGATACGCCGACTGCGTCGGCTACTCGACCAGCGGCGATCTTCTCGCGAACGGCAATAACGGCCGCGCGGCCGTCGTCGGGGCGAATGCGTGGGGGTGCCATGGTTCCAGTCTGCCGGAGAGCGCCGCACTGCTTGGTTTCACTACATCGCTGCGCGACTACTCAACCAGCGGGGGCGGGCGAGTTCGAGCACACGCCCTAGGCTTAAGAACGTGAAGATTCTCGTGGTCGGCGCGGGTGCTCGCGAGCACGCCATCGTGCTGTCGCTGCTGAGCGAAGGCGCCGAACACGACATCACGTGTGTTCCGGGTAATGCCGGCATTGCCCACGATGTGCCCTGTGTGAGCGGCGATGCCAACGACCCCGACGCGATGGCTGAACTCGCGAGCCAGCTTGAGGTCGACCTCGTGGTGATTGGTCCCGAGGCGCCACTCGTCGCGGGAGTCGCCGATGCGGTGCGCAACGCCGGAATCGCCGTGTTTGGGCCGGACCGGGCCGCGGCCGCCCTCGAGGGCTCGAAGTCGTTTGCCAAGCGCATCATCGATGCCGCCGGTGTTCCCACGGGTCGCGCCCACCGGGCGAGCACACTCATCGAGGCCGAGACGATTCTGGACGAGTTTGGAGCCCCCTACGTGGTGAAAGCGGACGGCCTGGCTGCCGGCAAGGGTGTGATCGTGACGAGTGACCGCGATGCTGCCGTGGCACACACCATGCACTGGCTCGCCGAGGGCGATGTGCTGATTGAGGAGTTTCTCGACGGCGAAGAGGTCTCGCTTTTCGTGTTCGCCGACGGCCACGACGTTCTAGCGCTCACCCCGGCCCAGGATTTCAAGCGGCTGCTCGATGGCGACAAAGGGCCCAACACGGGTGGCATGGGTGCATACTCACCCCTTCCGTGGCTGGCCGAACAGTTTGGCAGCATCGATGCCTTCACGCGAGAGTGCGTCGAAACGGTCGCCCTGCCCGTGGTGCGCCAACTCGAGAGCGAAGGCACGCCGTTCGTGGGGCTGCTTTATTGCGGGTTGATCGTAACGACTGCGGGCATCCGAGTGATCGAGTTCAATGCCCGCTTCGGCGACCCCGAAACCCAGGTGGTCTTGCCGCGCATGGTTACCCCGCTCAGTGACATTCTTTACGCGTCAGCCGTGGGTGACCTCGCCGGCCAACCCGCCATCGAGTTTGCCCCCGACGCCGTGATCACTGTGGTGTTGGCCAGCGAAAACTATCCGGACACTCCGGTAACCGGACGCGAGATTAGCGGTCTCGACGAAGCAAGCGCGGTGCCCGGAGTACACGTGACACACGCAGCTACCGCTCGCGACGGCGAGCGTCTTGTGGCCTCGGGCGGCCGGGTGCTGAGCGTAGTTGCGCGTGGCGATTCGTTTGCCGAGGCACGCACGCACGCCTATGACGCCCTGGGGCGAATTGAGCTGTTGGGTGGGCAGTACCGGCGCGACATTGCGGCAAAGGTGGCCGAATGATGGTTTCGACAGGCTCAACCAGCGACGGTACAGACTCAACCAGCGACGGTACAGGCTCTCCGAGCAACCCACCCGGCTGGACGCACGCCTATTCGGGCAAGGTGCGTGACCTCTATGTTCCGGCCGGCCAAGACCTGGCTACGGCCCCGCGCATCCTCGTGGTGGCCAGCGACCGGGTCAGCGCATTCGATCACGTGCTCGAGCCGGGCATCCCCGGCAAGGGCGCCCTGCTTACGCGGCTCAGCACCTGGTGGTTTTCGCGTCTCGGGGTGGCCAATCACCTGCGCGAACCTGATGAGAGTACGCCTTCGATCCCCGCGGATATGCGCGAGCGCGCCATGCTCGTCGCCAACCTCGACATGTTTCCCATCGAGGCGGTGGTGCGCGGGTATCTCACCGGCAGTGGCTGGCTGGAATATCAAAATACACTAAGCGTGTGCGGAGTAGCACTGCCCGCCGGACTGCACGATGGCGACAAACTACCCGCTCCCCTCTATACGCCCGCGTGGAAGGCACCCCTGGGCGAGCACGACGAGAACATCTCGTTTGAGCGCACGGTCGAACTCGTGGGCACAGACGATGCCGCCGCCATCCGCGACCTCTCGCTCGAGATCTTTGCTACGGCGAGCGCAATCGCCGCCGACCACGGCGTGATTCTCGCCGACACCAAATTCGAGTTTGGCCGTGACCGCGAGACGGGCCACATGTGCTTGGCCGACGAGGTGCTCACCAGTGACTCATCGCGCTATTGGGATGCCGGCGACTACGCTGCGGGTAATCGCGGACTGAGCTTTGACAAGCAGATCGTGCGCGACTGGCTGAGTGCCCACTGGAATAAGCAGGGCACGCCGCCGCCGCTGCCTGCCGACATCGTGGCGCAAACCGCTGCCCGCTACGCCGAACTCATCGATCGCCTCATTCGCTAGCGATAGGATGGGTCACGAACCACCCCGCCTGAAACGGAGAGACGATGCCCACGATTGAGATTGTTGACGGTGCTCTAAATATTGAACTCTCCGGTGCCGAGAAATTCGCGGCGCTGTCGGGAAGCCTTTCTTTTCCGATGAGTCACGTTCACAGTGTGGAGGTGGATGAAAAGGTAGTTGACCACCTTGGCCTTCGCGCGCCCGGAGTGCACCTGCCCGGTGTCATTGCCGCCGGCACCTACTATCACGACGGAGACCGGCAATTCGTTTATTGGCACCACGACGAAATCGCCGTCGTGGTTAACCTCACCGACGAGAAGTACGATCAGCTCATTTTGGGAGTCCCCGGTTCGAAGGCGGATGCCGAGGCACTCGTCGCCCGCCTGTCTCAGGGATAACAGCCCCGCGGTTTCGATACGCGCCTTCGGCGCTACTCAACCAGCGAGACCGGCGCTACTCAACCAGCCGAACGCCGCCTTCGGCGCTACTCAACCAGCGAGACCGGCGCTTCTCAACGAGCCCGCCGCTTCGCGACCGTTAGAATTAGGGCATCCCACCCCTCGAGACAGTCGGAGCCCCAATGCCCACCATCGTCGTCGAGGTCATGCCCAAAGCCGAGCTCCTTGACCCTGCGGGTAAGGCAGTATCGGGTGCGTTGGCACGACTCGGACACACCGTCTTCACGAGCGTTCGCATCGGGAAGCGCTTCGAGCTGACTGTTGACGGCCCGGTCACCGAGGCCACGCTCGCCGAGGCTCGCATGATCGCTGAAGAGATGCTCTCAAATCAGGTCATCGAAGACGTCATCAGCGTGCACGAAGCGCCGGCAGTCGGAGTCGGCGCGTAATGCGCATCGGCGTCATCACCTTCCCGGGCTCCCTTGACGACCGTGACGCGCAGCGTGCTATTCGCTTAGCCGGCGCCGAGCCAGTTGCCCTCTGGCACGGCGAACACGACCTGAAGAAAGTCGATGCCATCGTGCTGCCCGGCGGCTTCAGTTATGGCGACTACCTGCGCTGTGGTGCCATCGCCAGCCACTCGCCCATCATGGCCGAGGTGATTGATGCGGCGAATAAGGGCCTGCCCGTGCTGGGCATCTGCAACGGGTTCCAGATGCTTGTCGAGGCACATCTGCTGCCTGGAGGGCTCATTCGCAATGACCACGGCCGCTTTGTGCGTCGCGACCAGATGATTCGCGTTGAGAACAACCGCACCGACTGGACCAGCGCGTTCGACGAGAACGAAGAGATTGTCATTCCGCTCAAGAACGGCGAGGGCGGCTACATCGCCGACGAGGCTACTCTCGATCGCCTCGAGGGCGACGGGCTCGTGACGTTCCGCTATGTCGGAATGAACCCCAACGGATCGCTCAACGACATCGCGGGCATCAGCAATGAGCGTGGCAACGTGGTGGGTCTCATGCCGCACCCCGAGCATGCCGTTGAACGAGGATTCGGACCCAATACCAATAAGGCGATGCGCTCCGGAATGGACGGGCTGCGCTTCTTCACGAGCGTTATTGCGAGGGTGCTGGTATGAGCCGCCACGTTGCCGATACCGTTGCCAACGCCGAGGCGACTCCTGAGAAGGAGCAGCCCTTCGCTGCGCTGGGCCTCAAGCCCGACGAGTACGCCAAGATTCGCGAGATTTTGGGTCGACGCCCCACCTCGGGCGAGCTGGCCATGTACTCGGTGATGTGGAGTGAGCACTGCTCATATAAGTCGTCAAAGATTTATCTGCGCCAGTTTGGCCAGAAGGTGACGCCCAAGATGCGCGAGCGCCTCATGGTGGGCATGGGGGAGAATGCCGGCGTCGTCGACATCGGCGAGGGATGGGCTGTCACGTTCAAGGTGGAGAGCCACAACCACCCCAGTTACATCGAACCGTTCCAAGGCGCGGCCACGGGCGTCGGCGGAATCGTGCGCGACATCATCTCGATGGGGGCACGTCCCGTTGCTGTCATGGATCAGCTGCGCTTTGGTGCCATCGACAACCCCGACACGGCACGCGTGGTACACGGAGTCGTGGGTGGCATCAGCTTCTACGGCAACTGTCTCGGCCTGCCCAACATCGGCGGCGAGACCTACTTCGACGCGGTGTACCAGGGCAACCCCTTGGTCAACGCTCTTGCGGTGGGCGTTCTGCGCCACGAAGACCTCCACCTGGCCAATGCCTCGGGTGTGGGCAACAAGATTGTCTTGTTTGGCGCGCGCACCGGCGGCGACGGCATTGGCGGCGCATCCATTTTGGCGTCGGACTCGTTCGACTCAACCGGCCCCACCAAGCGCCCCGCGGTGCAGGTGGGCGACCCCTTCGCCGAGAAGGTGCTTATCGAATGCTGCCTCGAGCTCTATGCCGGCGGACTCGTCGAGGGCATCCAGGATCTGGGTGCCGCGGGCATCTCGTGTGCCACGAGCGAGTTGGCCAGTAACGGCGACGGCGGAATGTTTGTCGAGCTCGACAACGTTCTGCTGCGCGATCCCACGCTGACCGCCGAAGAGATTCTCATGTCAGAGAGCCAAGAACGCATGATGGCCGTCGTCACACCAGAGAAGCTCGACGCCTTCATGGCCGTCGTCGCCAAATGGGATGTGGAGACCAGCGTGCTCGGCGAGGTCACAGGCACGGGCCGCCTCGTGATTCACCACGGGGGCGAAGAAATCGTGAACGTTGACCCGCGCACGGTGGCCATCGACGGGCCTGTCTACGAGCGTCCGGTGGCCTACCCCACCTGGATTGACGCCCTGCAAGCCGATTCGGCCAGCTCGCTCGCCCGGGCCACCGACGGTGCCGCCCTGCGCGAACAGTTTCTCACGCTCGTGGCCAGCCCCAACCTGGCCGACAAGTCGTTCATCACCGACCAGTACGACTATTACGTCATGGGCAATACGGCACTGTCGTTTCCGGATGACGCCGGCATGATTCGCGTCGATGAAGAATCTGGCTTGGGCTTTGCCCTTGCTACCGATGCCAACGGGCGCTACTGCCAGCTCGACCCCTATGAGGGAGCCCGGCTCGCACTTGCCGAGGCCTTTCGCAACGTCTCGATGTCGGGCGCGGTTCCCGCCGCCGTCACCGACTGCCTCAACTTTGGCAGCCCCGAAAATCCCGAAGTGATGTGGCAGTTCCAGCGTGCCGTCGAGGGTCTGGGCGACGCGTGCATGCAACTCGAGATCCCCGTGACCGGCGGCAACGTGTCGTTTTACAACCAAACGGGTGACCAACCGATTCACCCCACACCCGTGGTGGGCGTGCTCGGCATCATCGACGACGTAGAGCGGCGAGTGCCGAGTGCCTGGCAAGACGAGGGCAACAATATCTATCTGCTCGGCGTGACAAGCACGGAACTCGACGGCTCGGCATGGGCGGGAACCATTCACGGTCATCTCGGCGGGCGGCCACCCCAGTTGAACCTCGAGACCGAGAAGAAACTTGCCCACCTGGTGCAGAGCGCGGCTCTTGAGGGTCTGCTGATGAGCGCACACGATCTTTCTGATGGTGGCCTGGCTCAGGCGCTAGCCGAGAGTGTGGCGCGCTTTGGCGTCGGCGCTCGCGTCTGGCTGAACGACATTCTTGAGCGCGACGGAATGGACCTCACCTCGGCGCTCTTTTCGGAATCTACGGCCCGCGCAATTGTGACGGTACCCCGAGAGGACGACGTCAAATTCGTTGGCCTGTGCGAGGCTCGCGGTTATCCGGTTTTAAGAATGGGCGTCACCGATGGCCATGGCCCCGAGGCCACGCTGACCGTGCAGGATGTGTTCACCGTGCCCGTCGCCGAGATCCTCGAGCGAAGCCGCGCGACGCTGCCACACTACTTCGACTAGGGTTTGGCCGCGCCCCTAAACTTTGCACTCGGGCAGACTACTCGTCCCGCTGAGAGGCCAACCGCTCGTGGTGGTGAATCACTTCGTCGACCACAAAGTTGAACCATTTCTCGGCGAACGCCGGGTCAAGATCCGCTTGTTCGGCGAGCCCCCGGAGCCGCGTAACCTGACGCTTCTCGCGATCGGGGTCTGAGGCGGGCATGTCGTTCTGCGCTTTGAGCACACCCACCTGCTGCGTGCACTTGAACCGCTCGGCAAGCAAATGGATAAGCGCGGCATCGATGTTGTCGATGCTCTGCCGCAACGACGCAAGGCGCGCCAACGCTTCGACGCTCAGGTCATCGTCTGCTTCGGAAGCCATGCAACGACTTTAGCGCAGGCCCAAGCGGCGACTGAGGAGTGATTTGCTCGGTGATTGCTGTGCCCGACCTCGAAGTGAACATGAGGCTCTCGGACTAGTCGTCGTAAGAGTCATCATTAGCTTCGCCGCCTGAGCCACTTCCGCCGCCGTGAGACCCGTTGCCGCGTCCGCCGCCGTCGCGGCCCCCGTTGCCGCGTCCGCCGTCGTCGCGGCCCCCGTTGCCGCGTCCGCCGTCGCCGCGCCAACCCGTGTCGCCGCCGTTTTCACGTCCCGAGCCCCCGCCGGATCCAGAACCTCCGCCGGATCCCGAACCTCCGCCGGATCCCGAACCCCCGCTGTCGGAAGACCCGGAATCTGAATCATCGCCGGGATCTACATAATCTGAACCATCGCCGGGGTCCTCAGAATCTTCACCATCGCCGGGATTTTGCCAGGGAGCTCCCGTGCGAGCCGGCAAGTTTCCGACACCACCGTCAGGTGCATTGGGGTCACTTCCCGAAACACCATCGACCTCACTCTCGCCCTCCTCGACGACATCCTCGGAGAGAGGCGACTGACTCCAGGAATCTGACTCCTCAGCGAGGTGGTCATCAAAGACGGTGTCCAGCCCAGAAAGGAGATCGGGGTTTTCGAGCAAGCTCGATACTTGAGCGGCAATCGCTGGGTCAATAACGCCTGCCGCAATCGCTGCGGCAAGTTTTGTCGACAAAACCTGGTTGAGTTCGGGCGAGAGATTATCGAGCCCCAGATTACCTAGCGTGCTGCTCACCAGCGCCTGCGCCACGGCATCAGATGAGGCGGCAAAAACTGGATGCGCCACGAATGAGATGGGGACGCTCACGGCGAGCGCAATTCCCAGAATGGCGAATGGCTTCTTCCTCATTTTGTCGCCACCGCCACTTCACTCTCAGCCCGTTGCTTCCACAGTTTTAGGGTGTTCGCCAAGATGGAATCGCGTGCTTCATTTACCTCTGCCGACGACACGATGCCCTGGGTGACGGCCGCCGCGATGTCACCCGACGAGAGAATGACGGCGGCCAAAAGAACGCCATCGGGCGTAACGTCCGCCGGAAGCTTCTCGGTGAGGATATTCCCCGATTCGACGCCGGTCGGCAGTGAACAAGCCGCGAGGGTGCCAAAAGCGAGGGCACTCACCGCGAGGGAAATGGCTATTCCCATGACTATTTTGCGCACCGTTATAGAGTAGGCCCCCCAGCTGGATACTGACGTAGTCGAAAATCGAAGATTTACCCAAGAAGTTTGGGCACTCGACAGGCTAAATCAGCTCGTTTCGTACCACGATGGCGTCGCGTCCCGGGCCCACACCAATCGCCGAAAATGGCGCGCCGCTCATGGCCTCGAGCGCCAGTACGTATTTCTGCGCGTTCGCGGGCAAGTCAGCAAACGACCTGACGCCGGTAATGTCTTCGGTCCAGCCAGCAAAGTTCTCATAAATCGGGCGGGCGTGGTGAAAATCGCTCTGATTGACGGGCACTTCATCAACGCGCGTGCCGTCGATGTCGTAGGCGACACACACCGGAATCTGCTCGAGGCCCGTCAGCACATCGAGCTTGGTCAGCACAAAGTCGGTGACTCCGTTGATTCGTGTCGAATACCGCGCAATCGGAGCGTCGTACCAACCGCAGCGGCGCGGGCGGCCCGTCGTGGTGCCGAACTCGAATCCCTTGGCCCGCAAAAACTCTCCGTCGTCGTCAAAGAGCTCGGTGGGGAACGGTCCCGATCCGACCCGCGTCGTGTAAGCCTTCACGATGGCAATGACGCGATCCACGCGCGTGGGGCCAACCCCCGAACCCGTCAGGGCGCCTCCACTCGTGGCGTTCGACGAGGTCACAAACGGATAGGTGCCGTGATCCACATCGAGCATGGTCGCCTGGCCGCCCTCGAAGAGCACCGTCTTGTTCTCATCCAGCGCGTTGTTCAATTCGAGCGAGGTGTCACACACCAGGGGACGCAGCCGTTCGGCATAAGACGTCAGTTCCGAAACAACCTCATCGGCGGTGATGGCA
>CAFBMB010000014.1_pt1 | contig 17703 bp, 12 predicted proteins | sample 7268381 | NCBI WGS metagenome assembly CAFBMB01 (sample SAMEA6814053, study PRJEB35770) | freshwater metagenome | biome: Freshwater; feature: Freshwater reservoir; material: water | place: Czech Republic | collected 2017-05-23 | depth 30m m
AGAGCGAATCCTGCACATCAAAACCCTGTATCTCGGTCCCGAAGAAATCTTGGTCGCGACAAAGCTGGCGTTTGCCCCCGGCCTTCCCTTCTCCACCGTTGCGAAAAACATCGACACGATTGAAAAACGCATTCGCCAGAGCGTGCCCGATGCCCGAATGATCTACATTGAACCCGACGTTGATCGGGGTGATCCGCACAGCATTTCTACTGATGCTGTGGTGATTAAGGGAACGGACTAGTGCACCGCACAGCTCTCGTCATTCAGCATGACCCCGAGATTCATCTGGGCAACCTGCACGAGGTGCTCACGGAATCGGGTTATCACGCCCGGGTCGTTGACGCTCGATCATTCGACTTCACGACGGGCACTAAAGACATCGACGTCGTTATTGTGCTCGGCAATGACCACGGCGTCTACGACAAGGCCGAGCACGCCTACATTGCTCGAGAAGAAGCATGGCTCGCCGCCTGGATGCAGCGGGAACGGCCCACGTTGGGCGTCTGCTTTGGGGCACAAATCATGGCGAGTGCCCTCGGCGCAACTGTCTATCGCGGCGAACAGACCGTGATCGGGTTTCGCGATGTCGTTCCTACGGCGGCCGGTAGCGCATCACCCGTGCGCCACTTCGATCGCGTTCCCGTGATGGAGTGGCACGGCGACACGTTCACGCTTCCCGAACAGGCAACCCTGCTTGCTCGTAGTGATGAGTATGCGCACGAGGCTTTCGCCATCGACAACTGGGCGTTAGCCGTTCAGTTTCATCCCGAGACCACGGCAGAGATGCACGAGAAGTGGCTCACCGATGCACCGGATGCTGTGACGGCTGCCGGTTACAACGTGGAGGTTCTTCGTGCCGAGCGCGAACGGCTGAGCGACGCTATGCAGGCGGCGAGTAAGGCTATGCTTCGCGACTGGTTGGCCGGCCTCGAAAAAACTCCGTAAGCAAGCTGGCGCACTCCGCGGCGAGCAGCCCCCCGGTGACGTCCGCGCGCTGCGGCAATCGCCGGTCACGTAAAAGGTCATAGACCGATCCGGCGGCTCCGGCCTTGTCGTCCCAGGCACCAAAAATGACGCGCGGCACCCGCGCAGCCAGTATCGCGCCGGCGCACATCGCACACGGCTCAAGGGTCACGACCAGGGTGACGTCATCAAGGTGCCAGGTGTCGCGACGGGCGGCGGCCTCGCGCAGAGCTACCACTTCGGCGTGAGCCGTGGGGTCACCCGTCAATTCACGCTGATTGCGCCCCCGCGCAATAATCTGTCCGTCTCCATCAACCACGACAGCACCGACGGGCACATCGTCGGTAATTAGCGCAGTGCGAGCCTCGGCAAGAGCGGCCTGCATCCAGACCACAGAATGACCGTGTTGCCCCGTCATGCACGCCCCTTTCGTTTCGAGCTCCAGCCTATGTCGACGGCACGAAAGAAGGCGTTCCTCTCGACTCAGACATGTTCTAAACTTGTTCTCGTGACGACACAAGCATTCTCTCCGGCGCCGACCATCATGGTCGCTCGCGTCGACATGTGCGCGTGTCGAATGTGTTGTTGTTGCTAAGTCCACACATCATCCCTTTCTCGACTTTCTCGGTTTCAACCGATTGACGAATACGGCATCACACATGACACAGCACAACGAAACTCCTGAGGATTTCTCCGAAGCCCGGCAACCGAGAGGCTTTGCGCTCTATGTCGGTATCGACGAGGCGAAGGCTGCCGCGAATGGAATCGACCTTCCCCGGCTGGTTGAGGCCCTCAAAACCCTGGCGACGCAGCTCGCTCCGGATGCAGAAACCTACGCTGCGGTCGCCCTCGCGCCAGAATCAACCGCGGGCCGCGACGTTGACGTGGTGCGCCTGGCCCTGCACGAGCCGGCCGCCGTGGCCCGTGTTCGCGGGGACAAGCCCAAACGAGTGGCAGCTGTGGTGGTCGACTTCTCTCGTAAGCGCGTTGTCATCGACGGCGAACAGGCCGCACTGACCTACAAGGAGTTTGAACTGCTGCAGTACCTCGTGGTGAACAAGAACGAAACGGTGTCGCGCAACGAATTGATCACGTCACTGTGGGTTGCCGGCGAAGAAGACATCCCGAATGATCGAACAATCGATGTGCACGTGCGCCGCCTGCGGTCAAAACTTGGTCGGTTCGAAGACATTGTGCGCACCGTTCGGGGCATCGGTTACCGGTTTGACACCCACGCCGACGTGCTGATTTTGCACGCCAGTGCTCCCAGTCCCGACCTCTTCTAAAGAAATCTTTTTTGTGCGTCTCATGAGAAAAAGTGCAAAACCTCTTCCCACCGTTACCATTTCGTTATATTCTGACAGCACACGATTTCTCATTGAGTGCCGTGTTGTGATTGCTCTCTTGGTGTTAGCGAGAATGACGGGTCGGTTACGTAGCCTCTGTAACCGGCCCATCGTTCTGCCCGGTGCTCTATCGTGACTCATCATGAGTGTTAAGTCATCGGACCGTGAATCATCCGGTCGACCTGCGACGCAGAGCCCCAGCGTCGTCTGGCTGCGTGACGATCTGCGGGTGGCCGACAACCCGGCCCTGGCCGCCGCGGTCGATCGTGGCCAGCCAATCGTTTTTGTGTATATCTGGGACGAGGTCTCGACGGGAATACGTCCCCTCGGAGGTGCCAGCAAGTGGTGGTTGCACCACAGTCTCGACCGCCTCTCAACCCGATTGACGCGTCTGGGATCGCGGCTCGTTTTGCGCCGCGGTGCTGCCCATGATGTGATTCGCGACCTGCTGCGCGAGACGGGCGCAACGGCCATCTATTGGAATCGGCGCTACGGTGGCGCTGAGCGAGACGTGGATGCGGCAATCAAGGAGTACGCGCGGGCCGCGGGGCTCGAAGCGCACAGCTTTCAGGCCAGCCTTCTCGTCGAGCCGTGGACCATACGCACCGGGGGTGGAACGCCCTATACGGTCTTTACGCCGTTTTGGAAGGCCTTCCTGGCGCGCGCCGAACCGCCTCGCGCACCCCTCGATGCCCCGAAAGCGCTGCCGGCAGGTTTGGCAGACGACATCGCGAGTGACCGACTCGACTCGTGGAACCTGCTTCCGCAACATCCCGACTGGTCTGCCGGACTTGCCGCGCGCTGGAATCCGGGCGAGCAATCTGCTCACGACCAACTCGAGCGTTTCGTCGAAGCCCGTCTCGGGCGATACGCCGACGAAAGGGATGTCCCCGCCGAATTCGTCACGAGCGAGCTCTCGCCCCACCTGCGCTTCGGAGAAATCAGCCCGTTTCAGATTTGGCACCGCGTCGATCAGATTCGGCGTACCGCCAACGCCGAGATGTCCCGCAATATGTCCAAGTTCCTGGCCGAAGTCGGATGGCGCGAGTTCAGCTACAACCTCTTGTTTCACTGGCCCGATATCGCGACGCGCAACTTCGATCGCCGATTTGACGGATTCCCGTGGGCGCCCCCCGATCCGCAGGTGTTGTCAGCCTGGCAAGACGGTCGCACCGGCGTGCCCCTTGTCGACGCCGGAATGCGCGAACTCTGGCAAACCGGTTACATGCACAACCGCGTTCGCATGGTGGCCGCGTCGTTCTTAATCAAGAACCTGCTGATTGACTGGCGCATTGGCGAACAGTGGTTTTGGGACACGCTCGTTGACGCAGATCCCGCCAGTAACGCAGCGAGTTGGCAGTGGGTTGCCGGCTGTGGAGCCGACGCCGCCCCCTACTTTCGGGTGTTCAACCCGGTGCTGCAAGCCGAAAAGTTTGACCCCAAACGCCTCTACCTGCGTCGCTACCTCGGTGCCTTTGATGGCGCTGATGCCGACGCCTATCCCGAACCCATCGTTGAGCTGGCCAACGCACGCACCCGAGCGCTCGAAGCCTTCGCCGAAGTATCGAGTCTGCCCCGCGACATTGCGCCCCCGACCGAATTCGGCGCGCAACAGTGAGCCGACGAAGTCGTCGTCACAGTGACACGCCCTGCGCTAGAACGCTCGCGTAAAGGGCAGGGGCTTGCGCATGCGAATCAGCAAGAGCAGGGGAATGAGCACATAGGGCAGGTTGAAAGCCAGGAATCCCAGCGGGTTGGGCGTGCGCCACTGTGCTTCACCGAAGAACTCGACGCCAAAGACGACCACTCCGGTGATTCCGGCGATAAGGGTCGCGTAGATGACCGCGGGCAGCTGAATCCAGTTGCGCGCCGTGATGAGGGCATAGACCAAGACGACATAGAACGGCGCATAAACAAACGCCGACAGCCCGGTCACAAATCGCATCCAGACCGGTGGGTTCAAGAAGAGCGGATCATTGACAGACGCATAGGCGTAGTTCCACTGCGCCAAGATGTTCGTTGAGTCAGCAGACTGCACGATTCCGAGCGTGGGAACCGCGTCACTGATGACACACGACACAAAGGCCCAGCAGAAGAAGACGATAAATACGTAGTCAAAACCGCGGCGACGAAGAGGCAGGTTGGATTTAGTCACGAAGCAAATCGTAGGGGTAAAAGGGGATGACATGGGAGAAATTCGCCCGGCAGTCGGCACGCCACCACAGCGGGGCTCTAACACTGCCCGAACATCGTGCACAGAATACCTGCGCGCGAAGGCAAGTGCTGTGCACCATCGTCGCCGGCACGTCATCGTCACTTGCGGGTATCGTGGACAACATAATCCGTCTCAAGGAGGAGATTCATGGACACCCTAGAGAGCCTGCTCGCCGCCATCGCACCCACGGGAGCATCGCGCGACATCCTCAACCCTGCAAACGGCAATCTTGTTGCCAAGGTCGCTGTCGACACCGTCGACGATCTCGAGAAGGCCATCGCGGCCGCTACGAAGGCTCAAGTCTCGTGGGCCGCCCTCGGCCACGAAAAGCGCAGCGCCCTCATGATGAAGGCTGCCGACGCCATCGAGGCTCACGCCGAGCCTCTCGCCCAGCTTCTCTCGCGCGAGCAGGGCAAGCCGCTCAACGGCCCGAACGCCCGCTTCGAAATTGGTGGCGCCGCCGCCTGGATGCGCGCCTCAGCCGCCACGCCGCTCGAGACCGAGACGGTCGTCGACGACGAGAGCGGTCACGCCGAGATGACATACAAGCCCATCGGGCTCGTAGCCGCCATTGGGCCCTGGAACTGGCCAGCGATGATTACCGTGTGGCAGGTCGCGCCCGCCATTCGCATGGGTAACGCCGTCATCGTCAAGCCCTCTGAGTTCACTCCGCTCATTGTGACCGCGCTCGTCGCTGTCATCAACACCGTTCTGCCTGCAGGTATCGTCACCGTGATCAGCGGTGACCGCGAAGTGGGAGCGGCCCTCTCGGGTCACCCCGCCATCGGCAAGGTCATGTTCACGGGTTCGACGGCCACAGGTAAGGCAATCATTCGCAGCTCGGCCGACACCGTCAAGCGCCTGACGCTTGAGCTCGGTGGCAATGACGCCGGTATCGTTCTGCCCGACGTTGACCCCAAGGCCATCGCCGAGGGGCTCTTCTGGGGCGCCTTCATCAACACCGGACAAACGTGTGCCGCTCTCAAGCGCCTCTACGTTCACGAATCAATCGCCGACGACGTGGTGCGTGAGCTGGCCGCTGTTGCTGCCGCCATGCCCATGGGCGAGGGTATCGACGAGAACAACGTGCTCGGTCCGCTTCAGAACAAGAAGCAGTTCGACATCGTGGCCGATCTCGTCGAGAAGGCCAAGAAGGGTGGCGGAAAGGTTGTCATGGGCGGCAACCCCGACCCCGACCAGAAGGGCTTCTTCTACCCCACCACGATCGTCGACGAGCTGTCGAACGACAACGCGTTGGTTCAGATTGAGCAGTTCGGTCCCGCTCTGCCCGTGATTCGCTACAGCGACCTCGAGCAGGCTATTGAGTGGGCCAACGGCGTCGACGTAGGTCTGGGAGCCTCGGTCTGGTCGGCCGATGCCGGCAAGGCTCGCGAAGTGGCCTCCCGCCTTGTTTCCGGCACCGTCTGGATCAACTCACACGGTGGCGTGCACCCCATGATTCCCTTTGGCGGTGCCAAGCAGTCGGGTTACGGTCTCGAGTTCGGCGTTGAGGGGCTCAAGTCCCTGGGCGTGCCGCAGGTGATCAACGGCTAGCTCCGTTCAACACATCACGAAGGGCGTCCCCGGTTTCTGATCGGGGGCGCCCTTCGTTCATGAGACACAGTCCTTCGGCACCCTAGAATTAAGCCAACGACCGGCGAGGAGCGAGACATGCAGCACGTCACGTCGCCCGATGAACTGTTGGGTCGTACCCTCGCGGTGGGTGACGTCGTGATCGTCGTCAGGTGTGAGAATGGCGGGAATGTCTCGGCGGCTGGCCTCACGAGTATCTTGCTGCACGCGCAAGCGTCATGCCCCATTGTGTTTCTTAGTCCCCATCCTGTGCCACCGCACACAGTGGAGCTCATTCGTGGCGCAGAAAAGAAGTCCCGTCGCACTTTATTCCTCGTAGCGAACCCACCGGGCAGTTCAGGTGCGGTGACCGAAAGTAATGTGGCGGACTTCTTCGATTTTCTTGCTCCGGCTGACCTCATCGTTGTCTCGGCAGAATCTATTGTCGGAACCGAATGGGATGTCCGAATGATCGCTGCGGGCCGTTCCTCAACAACGACGGCAACAGCCACTGCGCTGACATCGGGAACTTCAATATTCGGAGTGGGAACGACTCTTGGCGACTCGGATGAAATTGCAGACCCGAGCCAAGTTTCCGCCATCGCCGAGAGAATCGCTCAACGCTCGGCGAAGCTGAGACCGTATGTTCCCGTTGCCGGTGCCCACTGCGTCTACATTTCTCGGCGCGCGCTGAATGTTGTGTCCGCCACCACCGCCGACCTGAGTGTCGCAGATGGGCTGTGGTTAGATCTGTCTTTTCGCTGTGCAGGGGTCGGTCTCGTCAATGTTCTTGCTGACGATGTTTTCGTTTCCCACCCGCAGGGCACTGAGCTCACTGCGCGGTGGGACACCGTCGCATACGCAGAGTCGGATGCACTCATCAGGGGCTTTCTTGCCGCTGGAGACCTGCCGTATCATCGCGCTCTTAAGATTGCGAGAGTCGCGGCAAGCGGACTCAGAATTGTGGTTGATGCAGAGCGCCTTTCTGGAGGGCTGAACGGAACATTCGAGGCAGCCGTCTCGCTCTGTCGTGCTCTCGACGAGCATGCAGACGTCAACAGCATTGTATGGACCGCGTCGGAACAACAATCTGCCGGCGTGAAATCAACACTCGCAGCACTTCAGGCTCAACGCCCGCTGCACAAGACAACCTTTGTCTCACACCGGTCCATTCGTTTGGCCGGCCAGTTCGACGTTGCCTTTCGCCCCTACCAAGACTTTGCTGCGGTGGAGTGGCCATTTATCGCTGAGCTCGGAGCCCGTAACGTGATCTGGTCGCTAGACCTGATTCTGAACCAGGTGCCCCAATACTCCCGCGGCTATGAAAACTACCGTGATCACATAGGGGCAACCGAAGCAAGCTTCGATCGTGCTGACGGTATTGCAGTGCTCTCTGCGCACGTCATGAGGGATGCCCTTGCTTTTTCGCACGGGGCACAAGCAAACCTCCTTTTTGTTCTGCCGGCAGGAGCCCCTTCCTCTGCAACGCAGGCGCCACAGGAGCACGCTGGGCTTATTTCGTCAGTTTCGAAACATTCGACAGCCGTCGAAGACATTCTGGTCAAGAAATATATTTTTGTCTTGGGCACGGATTACCCGCACAAGAACATTAGCTGGGCTCGGCGCATTTTTGAACGCGTTTCACAACTCGGCTGGACGGGTCACCTCGTCTTTGCAGGGCCGACAATCAACTCGGGGAACGACACCGATGATGCGAACGACGCCCTGACGTCACAGTTTCGGAATCGGATTCACGCAGTGGGCCGCGTAACTGATGAGGAACGAGAAGCGTTATTTAGTCACGCGCAGGTTGTGCTTTTCCCGACCCTGACCGAAGGCTGGGGCATGATTCCCTTTGAGGCAAGTGCCGCCGGTTGCGCACCCCTGGCCACGCGCGCCGGTGGGCTCGATGAGATTACCCCCCAGGGCGTCCTCACACTCACCCTCGCCGATGACGCCACTGATGCGCAGACTCTCTTCGAGCTCCTGACGACAGAGAAATTGCGCAAAAAACAACTATCGCTCTGGCAGCAGGAGTCCGCCAGACATTCTTGGGAAAACTCCGCTGACATTCTGGTCGCGCAGTTTTTTGCGTTGCTTGGCCGGCCTTCACGAATCAACCCGCGGGATCGAGACCGATATCGGGCAGAAGATTCCCTCATACCCCGCGCAAAACTGATTGACCGCGTTCGCCACCGTTTCGCCAACTAGTGTGACTGCTCCCTGTGGCTGGTGTTCTCTCTTTGTTGACCATCCGTCTTATGACGATGCTGCGCGGTTCGACAGAAGCACCTGTGTCAAACGTTTCGCGCTTTCCGCCCACGACAGATAGGGCATGCTGGCAGAAGCCACCGTTTCTCCTGCAGCCGAGGCCGCCAACCAATCTCGAACACCGGTCGCGAGGTCTTCGGCAGATCCATTAACGAAGTAAGTGGCATGGGCTCCGGCAACCTCGCGAAATACGGCTATGTCCCGAGCAAGAATGGGCAGACCGTGGTGCGCTGCCTCAATCAAGGGAAGCCCAAAGCCCTCGCCGTACGACGCAGCAAGCAGACACTGTGACCGCGCATAGAGCTCTTCGAGCAGAATGTCGCTGGCTTGCCCCACCCAGTGAAGATAATGATTGGCCTCCGGATGTTCGCGCAAGATTTTTTCAATTTCTGGAATGTTGCTCCGAAAGTTGTCTTCTAGGGTCGACCAACCGGGCTTTCCCACCACGACGAGGTGCGCCCTAATCCCTTGATTCCACAGGGATGTAAAAGCGGCAAGGGCTTGGTCGTAGCCCTTGCGGGGCTCAATCGTACCCACCATGAGAAAAGTAGGGCAATCGCCCAAAGAGTCAATGAGCGCTGTTTCTACCTCGGAAAGTTTTTCGGTAAACACGGGTTCATCAAAATCAGCGCCGAGCGGGAACCAGCCAACCCGAACCCGGGACTCGAAATCCTTGACTTTCTTGTCGAGCCATGTGGTGAGTTCATTCGCGACAGTTTGAGATATTGCCACCGCGGAATCAAAGCGGGAAATGACGTCGAGCCAGTCTCTGTGACCCTCGAAGGTGCCGACGGGAAAGACGTCGGGCATTGTCACCGGAAGAAGATCAAAAACGATGCACTGCATCGACACCCCCCACGCCTGCAGCCTGAGAAAAAGGCCCGATGTGGCCGCCTCGAGAAAAGTCGGGCCGGAGAGGTCTAGGCAGACAACCGCATCGCCTGATTGCATGTCGGCCCGATTATCAGAACTATCGGACCGTGGACGTCCCATCAAGGTGTCTCGATACTCGTGGGCATAAAAGTAATCCCAACGATTTCCGGATCGCTGCAGGTAGACAGGCTCAATCCGGAAGTCCTTCGGCGGTTCATTACTCATCGCGATCAGAATCGCTTTGGCAACCCGTTGCACCCCCGTGCGAACATCCAACTCTCGTGTCGAGGTGATGTCGAGAAATATCGTTGGCCCACCCTCGCGGTTCGGCAGTGTTAATGCCATCGCATCGGCAAGGTTATTCACGTCCTTTGGCGTGAAACTCGACCGACCCGAGCTCGCTATGTCTGTTGCTACAGGAGATACGTGAGTCATGCCCGTAGCGCCAGCCGCCTCGTGAGACTCAAGCCGTTCCGCAGTACCGCGCACCCCTTGGGCAACGAGGTCTGCCCAAAAAGACATCGCAAGGCGGGCCGTTTTCTGCCAGGTAAAGTTGCGAGATTGCTCTCGCCCGTTTCGAAGCAGCTGTTTTCTGAAGGTTGCATCGGTCACACCTCGTTGAATCTTCTCCGCGATGTCGTCGACACTGAGGGGATCAAATAATGCGTCTGTCCACCCAACAACTTCTGGCAGGCTCGACGTGCCGGCGGCAATGACCCGAGCCCCACTCGTCATTGCTTCTAACACCGGCAACCCAAAACCTTCGTGCACTGACGGAAAGACGAATAGATCACATGCGGCCATCAGGTCACTTGCCTGTGTGTCATCGACATGTCCCGTGAAAATGACGTCTTCCTCGGGGATCGAGTTCTCCCGGATGGCCCTTAAAATTGGCTCTTCGAAGTGAGCGGCAAGCCACCCCGCCAAGACAAGCTTTCTGCCCGCCCGCACTGTCGTTGTCAAACGGCCAAAGGCCTCAATGAGTCGAAGAACGTTCTTGCGTGGGTCGAAACCGCCGAAATAGAGAACATAGGGCTGGCCTATTCCCAACGCCTGCAGTGTGGACTGGGTTCGGCGCGATCGAGCGCCTGTCTGGCCAAAGATGGGGTTGACTCCAGCAGAGACGTTGACACCCCGCCAGTGATTACTCCCCAGGTGTTTCTTGGCCTCGGCGACCGAAGATTCCGAGATGCATAAGAAACCGTCCACCGTGCGCAGTTGATCCAACTGCCGCTGATAAAAAGAAGAAAAGCGGGGATCCGAATTAAGAAACTCGTCGGGGAACTCTAAGGGAATTAAGTCATAAATCATGGCGGTCGTGACGTAGGTGCGGGATTCATCATGCACACCGAATGCAATGTCGTCTGAATAGCCTTCAAACGGACTCATGACGTGAACAACATCGGGAGAAATCCGGCGCAGTACTGCCTCGCGCATTAGTTCAGCCGCAAAACGCATATCGCCCCGCTTTGGGTCGAGGCCTCGGATGTCAGACGGAGGCTGCCACATGTGAATGTTCCTCGGGGGCATCACGTTGGCGAAAGACCTTCTAAGTTCAATCGCACTCTCGGGAAATGCCCCATTCAGCAGAACGTGCAGGTCAATGTCGCCCCGAGTGCGAGCTATCTCCAGAGCGAATTCACGAGTGTAGCGCCCAATTCCTCGCTTGCTACTGGCGCCCTGCGCGCCCTGCATGTCGACAACAACCCTCATCGCGCGTCCTATGATTTCACTGTGAGCGTGAGTCTCAGCAGGATTTCGATTTCGCTTCCGTAATCGCTCAGGGGAATCGATCGTGGCGGCCTGCTTCGCTCGTCACTGTCACTCATTGCCACGAGTCGACGGCGAACAGCAGGAGCGACAGCCATCGCCGACATGAAAGTGTTAAAAACCTTCGGCCTGTCGCGAATTGTCCTCAGGGCCCGGTAGGAGATGCGCTTAGTGAGCGATCTGAGTTGAGATATCACGATTGCCTCAGCCGCGAACCGCCTTAGCAAGCTCGTCGAACTCTTCGACAAGCTTGTCCATGTCGGCCGTCGTGTGGGCCAGCGACACGAGCCACTGCTCATCCAGTCCGGGGGGCGTGATAACCCCTCGGTTGATGCCCCACAACCAGCTCAACTCCGCCATCGAGAAATCGGTGTTCTTGAAGTCGCGATAGTTGCGCACGGGAGTGGGCGACCAGATAATGGCGCCCTTCACACCAAAACCAATCGTATGAGCGGGCAGCTCATACTTGGCGATGATGGCATCTATCTTGGCCAGAGCCGCTGTGTTGATGGCTTCAGCTGCGGCGAGTGCCTGCGGTGTGCAGAGATCGTCTACGGCAGACATGGCGGCCGTCACCAGAGGGTTACCGTTGTAGGTACCGAAGTGCGCCATGCGACCATCCACAACAGCGTCCATGTATTTTTTCTTACCGCCGAAGGCCGCGACGGGCAGGCCTCCACCGATGCTCTTCGCGAGCGTAACAAGGTCGGGAATGACCCCGACGCGCTTGGACGCCCCCGCAACACCGGCGGTCAGACCGGTCTTCACCTCGTCGAAGATGAGAGCAATCTTGTACTTGTCGCACAGAGCGCGCACGCCAGCGAGATAACCCTTGTCGGGCAAAATAATGGAAAGGTTCTCGACCACGGGCTCCACAATGAAGCACGCGATGTCTGAGTGCTCCTTCATGATCTTCTCGAGGTAGGGGAGGTCGTTGTAGGGCACCACATAGACCGTTCCCGGCACCGAGTCGATGGGAGCGTCGGCGATCGGGGCATCTGCGGGACCAATGTCGGCCAGAGCCGGCTTGACCGAGACCTGAAGGGGGTCATACCCACCGTGGTAGCCACCCTCAATCTTGATGATGGCCTTCTTCTTGGTCACGGCGCGCGCCACGCGAATGGCATACATCGTTGACTCAGTTCCCGAGTTGGTGAAACGCAACATGTCAAGACCGAAGCGCTTCTGGAAGCGCTCGGCAACATCGGTAGCCGTGGGAGACGGCGTCACAAAGAGCGTCCCCGTCTTGTCGAGGGCCTCCTTGACATTCTTGACCACGAGCGGGTTGAGGTGACCCACCAGCATCGCGCCAAAGCCCATCGACATATCGAGCAATTGGCGGCCATCGACATCAGTAAAGTAGGCGCCCTTGGCCGAGGCTATCGACAGAGGATACGGCTCCCAGTGCTGAAAGCTCGACGTCACTCCCAGGGGCAAGACCTTACTCGCTACCTTGTGGTGCTTTGCTGACTTGCCCGTGGCAGCAGCGAACTTTTTCCACTCTGATGCCAAAAGCTTTTTGACCCTCTGAGGGTCAATCGGCTTGGACGTTGCTGGGACGTTTCGCCAGCCGGCCGGATCGTGTTGAGGGATGTTATTCATTTTTTATCAGCTCCAAACAGCTTTGTCTGAATCCCTGTGCCTTTCAGCCTAGTGTGCCCACCGGGCTTTCCGACTCGTCGTGATTTGGATTCTCACCTGAACGCGCGCCCGAAGCTGCGTGGACACGACCGGTGCGCGTCGCGCGTAGGCTCGATGCATGAGTATGCACGGGCGGGGCGGACCCATGGGAGCCATGTCTCGCGACGCTCGTGCGCAGCGGGAACAGAATGCGAGCGCTCCCGTCATTCCGCACCTGTTCCGTCGTGTCGCTGAACTCTTTCGGCCCTTTCGCGCGCCACTGATCATTACAGGGGTACTCGTCATTTCGAGCGCCGCCCTGACGGTAATTCCGCCGTTGCTCATCGAGGTCGCCTTTAACCAGGGATTGTTTCCCAAAACAGGCGGCCCCAACATGTCGCTCTTGGTGACCATGGTGGTTCTCATGATCGCCATCTGGATCGTCTCGGCCGGACTCGGGGTTGGTCAGACCTACCTCACGCAAACCGTGGGAAACAAGGTGATGGGGGCTCTCCGGGTACGCCTGTTCAGCCACTTACAGGCAATGGAGTTGGCCTTCTTTACCCGAACGAAGACAGGAATTATTCAGTCGCGACTGCAAAACGATGTGGGCGGGGTCGCCGGAGTTCTGAGCAATACGGTTTCGACGGTTCTAGGCAACACGGTCACCGTGCTCGCCGCATTTGTGGCCATGCTGATCCTGTCGTGGCAGCTCACGCTGGTGGCCGTCATCATGCTTCCCCTGATGGTGATTGCCCAACGCAAGGTTGGCCAGGTGCGCGCACGCATTGCCACCAAGACGCAGGAGTCACTGAGTGAGATGACCGCGATTACTCAAGAGGCCCTCAGTGTCAGCGGCATCATGCTGGCCAAGAGTTTCTCTCAGCAGGGCGCCGAAGTCGCGCGCTATGACAAAGAGAACAAGGTTCAGATTGGCTTGCAGGTGCGGCAAGCCATGTCGGGTCAGTGGTTCTTCGCCATGGTTCAAGTGTTCTTGTCGTCGATTCCTGCCGTCATTTACCTCGTCGCCGGGTTTCTGATTACCGGTGGCGTGAACGTGACCATTGGAACCATCGTGGCGTTCACCACGGTTCAGGCACGTTTGCTTTTTCCGCTGATGAACGTCATGCAGGTCGGGCTCGACCTACAGACGTCTCAGGCGCTGTTCGCCCGCATTTTTCAATATCTCGATCTGATGCCCGCCATCACGGATGCTCCCGACGCGGTCAGAGTCGACGCGGCAAAGCTCGGCAAGGTGGAGTTTGACGATGTGACTTTTCGATACCCCGGATCAGGCGAGGCAGAATCCCCCACGCTGTCTAACATTTCGCTCGCTATCGAGCCCGGACAGTTTGTGGCGTTCGTGGGCCCCTCGGGGTCGGGCAAAACCACGCTCTCTTACTTGGTGCCCCGATTCTTCGACGTGGCGTCGGGGCACGTTCGATTTGCGGGCACTGACGTTCGCGAGCTGACCGCGGAATCTCTCTTGGCAAACATCGGCATTGTGAGCCAAGAGACCTATCTTTTTCATGCGACCATCGCCGAAAATCTCAGATATGCCAAACCTGACGCGTCACAGGCCGAGCTCGAACGTGTGGCGAAGGCCGCGAGCATCCACGACACCATCGCCTCATTCCCCCAGGGGTACCACACCCTGGTCGGCGAGCGCGGCTACCGCCTGAGCGGTGGCGAAAAGCAGCGCGTAGCCATTGCGCGCGTTCTGCTCAAAGACCCCAGTGTGCTCATTCTCGACGAGGCCACCAGTTCGCTCGATACGGTGTCGGAGCGCGTTGTGCAAAAGACGCTCGATAAAGCGGCACGAAATCGCACGACCATCACCATCGCGCACCGCCTCTCCACGGTAGTGAACGCCGATATCATTTTTGTCATCGACGCGGGGCGCGTCGTCGAACGGGGCACCCATGCGGTCCTGATGAAGAAAAAAGGCCTTTACGCCAAGCTCGTCGCCGAGCAAGACGACCTGCGGCAGGCAAGGTAAGGCAGAATAAGGGTCGCGCCCACCCATCGGCAAAAAGAAAGACGACTGTGGAGTACACACAACTTGGCGATCTGACCGTCTCCCGGCTCGGCCTGGGCTGCATGGGCATGTCTCATATCTATACCGGCCACAATCAGCCCGACGCCGAGTCGATTGCCGTCATTCACCGCGCCCTTGATCTGGGCGTGACGCTGATCGACACGGCCGAAGCCTACGGCCCCGAGAAAAACGAAGTGCTCGTGGGTAAGGCCATCAAGGGGCGTCGGGACAAAGTTGTGCTCGCCACCAAATTCGGGCTGCGGTCAAACGTGGGCCGCGCGGCGCCTGACAGCTCACCCGAAAACATTCGTGTGGCCGTGGAGGGCTCGCTCAAGCGACTCGACGTTGACCACATCGACCTTTATTACCAACATCGGGTCGATAAGACCGTGCCCATCGAAGATGTCATGGGCACGCTCGTCGAACTCATCACCGAGGGCAAGATTGGACAGATTGGGCTGTCTGAAGCTGGTCAGGCCACCATCCGCCGCGCACACGCCGTGCATCCGATAACCGCATTGCAGTCAGAGTATTCGCTCTGGACGCGTGATGGTGATGACGGCACGCTTGACCTACTGCGCGAGCTCGGCATCGGCTTCGTGCCCTATTCGCCGCTGGGCCGCGGAATGCTCTCGGGGTCAATCACATCTCGTGACCAGCTCGATGACGACGACTGGCGTCTGACCAACCCTCGCTTCGTCGAGGAGGTTTTCGATGAGAACCTGCGTCGCGTTCAGGAGGTCGTGGCGGTTGCCCACGAGGTCGGTGCCACGGCCGCGCAAGTGTCACTGGCCTGGTTGCTCGCCAAGGGCGCCGATTGGGCGCCGATCCCCGGCACCATTCGCATCCCGCACCTTGACGATGACCTTGGTGCTCTTGATGTACAACTTTCGCCCGAGCAGGTGACGCGCCTGGACAACGTCACACAGCCGCTCGGCGACCACCACGCTCCCGCCCAGATGGCGATGTTCGATCGCTAGCGTGCGGAACATCCTCTAGGAAAAATCATCGAGACAGTGAATTACGATATTTATAAATCACAAAATGGCGACAATCCCATGAAGTCGACGGTGTCGGTTCCGGACCACCTCCTTCGTCGCGTTGAACTGACGGTATCTTGTCATGATGCGGATGACCTCCCCCGCGTTGAGAACGCCGGAGAGTTCGCGAGGCACAACGGCCATGAGGTTCAAATCATGCACAACGGTATCCGAGTGCTCCGCGGGGGCTACTACGGCGAGTGGACCGAAGAGATAGTTCGACGCCTCAGAGGAGTCCACGAGCCCCAACAAGAAAAAGCCGTCGCCGCAGTTCTCGATCGTCTCGTACTCAATCCGAACTCTGACGAACCGCTGGTGTGTGTGGAACTCGGATCGTTCTGGGCCTACTACAGCCTGTGGTTTCTCGAAGAATTCACTAATGGGCGCGTTGTCTGCCTCGAACCAGATCCCGCCTATTTGCAAGTCGGCGTCACAAACTTCGCGCTCAACGAGCGACACGGCACTTTCCTGCCCGGTGCCGTCGGTTTGTCTTCCGACACTGACGCGGAGTTTGTCGCCGAGAGTGACGGCAAGAGTCGCGTCACACGGCTCTATACGCTCGAATCGCTCATGAAAGAGACAAGCCTCAGTCACGTCGATATTCTCTTCGTCGATATCCAGGGTGCCGAGATTCCGCTGCTGGAGGGTTCTCAGGAGCTTTTGCGTTCGGGCAAAGTCAGATTCATCGTCGTCAGCACTCATGACATGGGAACGTCGGGGAGCGCGATGACGCATCGATACGCCGAGCAGCTCTTGGTTTCTGCGGGGGCGCACATCATATGTGAGCACTCGGTGCCTGAGTCATTCAGCGCCGACGGGTTGATTGTCGCCTCGTTTCTCGACGGGGACAAAGACCTCATCATTGACGTCTCATGTGCTCGTGCCATCGAAACTTGTGTTGGGGAATGGGAGCCCCAGATTGAGCACCTCCGTGCGCGGCTCTCTGCAGAGCTAGAGTACTCACGAGCCTTGAGAGAGTCCACGAGCTGGCGCATGACATCTGTTTTTCGATGGTTGAGCGAGCGCGTGCGTCGCCTGACAGCCCCGACGACTGGAATAGCTAAGCCCCTCTCGGGCAATCCTGAATAACCGCCGACGTCTTGGGATTATGAAACCACTCGACATCAGCCCTCAGGTCGGTTAGTTATGCCAACCATGCCCTGCTGGCGAAGATACGCCTGGAGCCACGTTCGTCGTTCATCTTCCGCAGGATTCACGACGTTAATGCCCGCGAGCGCATAACATCCATACGCAAGAAAAGGGTCGTTTTCTGAGAGCGCGATATAGACGTTCTGAGCATTTGCTCGCTGTTTGAGATCCCGACATGACTGCACAACTTTCTCGCGAGGCGAGACTGCGACCGGGCCATCTGCCGCTACCAAGGCAAATTCATTGGCCTTGAGCCAGGCGCCTTGCGACACGAGGATGCCACACGCAAGCAGTCCTGCCATCACGACGGCCACCGGTGAGGTCAGCCGCATTGCCCGCGGCGTTACAGAAGGCAGGCGCTCGCGCAGTGGCACCGCACGAGCCGAGGCCACGAGCAAGATCAGTAAGAAAAAGGGAACGGCCGTCCAATATCGCCAAAAATCAAAGAAGAGCGAGTCATGGTGATTATTGATTGCCGGCACCGAAAGGAGTCCCGCAACTAAGACACCACAACCCGCGATCGAAACGAGGAGCCGAACGCGCGTATTGCGAGTTGTCTTCGAACGCCAGCGCCACCGGCGGTAAATAAACGGAATCGAAACCACGAGGATGGCCGGAATAAGCATGGCGACGCACTGCCAGTGGACCTGTGACTCCATCGCAACAGAAAATGAATCCCATGAAGGCGAGGTATTCTGCCCTGGAAATAAGGCATACGAAGGATTGACATCGTAAAAAATTTTGAGTCCAGAAATAACGGCGAAGGTGACGATAAACCCCACGCCAGGAAACACGAGGCGCCTTCTCGGCTGAGGGGCCCAGATAAGTAAAGGAAGAAGGAGTCCA
>CAFBMB010000015.1_pt1 | contig 17523 bp, 18 predicted proteins | sample 7268381 | NCBI WGS metagenome assembly CAFBMB01 (sample SAMEA6814053, study PRJEB35770) | freshwater metagenome | biome: Freshwater; feature: Freshwater reservoir; material: water | place: Czech Republic | collected 2017-05-23 | depth 30m m
CGACCGCGTCGTCGAGATTGCTTCGTCCTTTGGACTCGAGAGTTCTTACCACCCTCACCTCGGCACCATTGTGGAAAGCCCCGAGGCGCTGGAGCGACTCATGCAGGTGTCGAACATTAAGTTTTGCCCAGACACCGCGCACCTCACAGCGGGTGGAGGTAACGCGGTTGAACTAATCGAAAAGTATGCGGCACGTTTGGCGCACGTGCACCTTAAAGACTTCAAGTACGCGACGGGTGAGTTCTTGCCTCTGGGACAAGGGGACATTGACTTTCCGGGTGTGCTTGCGGCAGTTCGATCGTCAGGCTACGACAGCTGGCTCATGGTCGAACTGGATTCATACGACGGCGACCCTAAGGACGCCGCCGTAATTAGTAAGAAACACCTCGACGCGCTGCTGGCCGAATAGCCAGTGAGGCGACGAGGTTCATCCATCCATCACCGAGAAAGGCATTTCAATGAAGAAATCCATTGCAGCGCTCGCGGCCGGGACAGCAATTGTCGTCGTCGCGTCGCTCGCTGGCTGTTCTAGCGGATCAGGCGGGGGCTCGTCAGACAACCCCCTCAAGGATGTCGTGGCCAGCTCACTCATGCCAGCCAAAATCATGGGCCTTGGCCCCATGGGCGAGGCATCTGCTGCTGTGTCTAGTGCTGACTTGAGCGGCGCAGACACAACAGCCATCAAAGCGAAGGGCATCAAGGTCGGAATCGTCATGCAGACGATGGACATTGAATGGTCAACCGAACAGGTTCGTGGCATCACGGATCAGGTGACAGCACTTGGCGGCGAAGTTGTAAACGTTTGCGACGGCAAGTGGGACACAACCACGCAGACCGCTTGCATCGACACTATGATCACGCTGGCGCCCGACGCCATTATCAGCATTCCTGTTGACGATGTCGGCATGGCCCCCGCCTACGCAAAAATCTCTGCAGCCGGCATCAAGTTAATCTTCATCGACAACGTTGCAAAAGGCCTGGAGTTCCCGAGTCAGTACCAGGGAATGGTTACCTCAGACAATCAGGGCAACGGAGCTTACGCTGCTGCAGCTCTGGCAAAGTTCATTCCGGAAAAGGGTGTCGTTGGCATTCTTGATTTCGGCGTTGACTTCTTCGTAACGAAGGAGCGCATGCGCGGATTCCAGGCGTGGATGGAGGCAAATCGACCAGACATCACCGTCAAGGTTGCTGAGTTCCAGGATCCCGGAAAGTCGGGTGACGACGCAGCGAACTTCCTCACGGCTAATCCCGAGGTTCAGGGAATGTTCACTGAGTGGGAAGTTCCTGCAATGGGAATTATCACTGCGTTGCGTGGCCAAGGTAAATCCCTTCCCATCACAGTCGTGAATGTGGCTTCGGACATTGCCCTCGATCTCGCAAGTGGAGGTATGGTCAAGGCCATTGGAGCACAGGCTCCTTATGACGAGGGTGTTGCTGAGGCTAACTTCGCGGCTCGGGCCATTATTGGCGGCGAGAACCCGAGCTACCTTGCATTCCCGGGAGTACCGTTCCTGCAGAACAACGTGCTGTCCGCGTGGTACCAGGTCTACAAGTCGGCTGCACCGCAGTCGATCCAGGATGCCTGCAAAGGCGGCATCTGTGGACCCGAGAAGTAAACAACAGCGCCACTAGTTACATCACCTTGAAGGAGCAACCATGACAAACCAGAACGGATCAGCAACTCCAATGCTGAGCCTGCGGGATATCGTGGTGAACTTCGGCAGCGTGCAAGCCCTCCGGGGGGCAGATTTCGATCTGTTCCCCGGAGAGGTGCACGGTCTTCTTGGTCAAAATGGTGCCGGTAAGTCGACGATGATTAAGGTCATTTCGGGCGTGTACAAGCCTACGAGCGGTAACGTCGCAATCGACGGTGTTGAGCAGCACTTTTCTTCGCCACGAGAAAGTCGCGATGCGGGTATTTCTGTGGTGTATCAGTCGTTAAGTCTCGTTCCCTCACTAACCGTGGCGCAAAACCTGTTTCTCGGTATTGAACCGACTATTTTCGGGCTGGTAAACACTCGAGCCCTGAACGCTCGCGCACGTGAGTTCCTCGACTCCCACAATCTTCCCCTACGCCCAGATCAGCTTGTCTCATCTCTTCCCTTTGCCTATCGCCAACTGTGTGAAATTGGAAAGGCGCTCATCAAAGAAGCTCGCATTCTCATCCTTGACGAACCAACTTCGTCGCTTTCTAAGGCCGAAGAGCCAATTCTCTTTGATGCTGTTCGCGGGGCAACCCGCAAGGGCGTAGGCGTCATTTATGTCTCTCACCGCTTGAGCGAAGTTGTCGAGTTGACCGACAGAGTGACGGTCTTCCGCGACGGCGAAAATGCGGGCTTGTTTAACACCCCGGATGTGACCATCCCCCAACTTGTGAGCGTGATTGTCGGAGAGAAACTTGCCAAGAACGTTACGACAAGTGGAGAAGGCGCCCAGCGACGTCGGTCTATTTCCAGCGAAGGCTCGGCAGCGCTTGAGCTTTCGAACGTGAGTAATGACGTGGTCTCCAATATCAGCTTGAGTATTCGTCGTGGAGAAATCCTCGGGTTGATCGGAAGCATCGGAAGTGGGCGAACTGAGTTGCTCGAGAGCATCTTTGGGGTTCGCAAGCTCAAGGCGGGCACGATCACCTGCAACGGGCACCAGGTCAACATTCATCGCCCTCAAGATGCGATAGACCACGGAATCAAACTCGTCCCCGAAGATCGTCACGAGTACGGTCTTGTCGATGATCACGACATTGAGAGCAACATGACGATGGCCATGCTGCCCTTGCTCAAGACATTCGGATTCCTCTTCAACTCACCTGAGTCAAAAGCGTTCACGACAAAAATTGTCGACCGACTCAAGGTCAAGACTCCATCGATAGCCACCAAGATCAACAAGCTCTCTGGCGGTAATCAGCAGAAGGTTGTCATCGGCAAGTGGTTGGGTTCGGACACCAAAGTCTTGTTGCTCGACGAGCCAACCGCGGGTGTTGACGTCGGGGCGCGAGCTGAGATCTACAAGATCATCAACACGCTGGCCGACGAGGGAACAGCCGTGCTCGTCTGTTCCTCCGACTACGACGAGCTGATGCAACTGTGCTCGCGTTTTGCCTTTATCTCTGACGGGGCAATCTCGGGAACGGCCGATCGCAGTCAGGTGAAAGACGAAAAAGACCTACATAACATCTTGGAACAAAGTCGCGAAAGGGCTAGCAATGTCTGAGAAACTCGCAACGACGACCGAGGGCATTTCCTTGGGATTCAAACAGCGCTTGGCTGCAAGTGACCAGCCATGGTTCTTGTATGGCGCCTTCGTACTCCTCATCGTGGGATTTACGATTGCCAACCCAATCTTTCTTTCCTCGGGCAACTTACTCAACATCCTGAACCAAACGGCGCTGGTCACCATCATGGCCTGTGGTGTTGGTCTCGTGATCATTACTGGCGAAATTGATCTTTCCGTCGGTTCGGTGCTCGCACTCTCAGGTGTGTCGGCAGCACTGTTCATGCAAGACGTTACCGAGAACTGGTTCTTGGGAGCTTTGGCGGGAATCGTCGTCGGCGCCCTTGTGGGCCTTGTCAACGGAGTTCTTACGGCACGCTTCCTCATCCCTTCGTTCCTGGTGACACTCGGCACACTGTCTGTTGCCCGAGGAATCGCCCTGATTGTCACGGGTACCTCACCCGTGCTCGTAACCGACCCGACATTCTGGGCAGTATTTGCAGAAGCCAGTGTCGTGGGAATCCCCATCCCGATTGTGTGGACCATTGTGGTCATCGCAATAACCTGGCTGCTGCTCCACTTCGGCATTATCGGTCGTCGCATCTACGCCACGGGTGGCAACCTTTCTGCTGCCAAGTTCTCCGGGATCAACACACGCGCCGTGAAGATCTTTGTCTTTGTCTTCTCGGGGGCGCTGGCCGGATTGGCTGGTGTCATTATCGCCGCCCGCGGTCACGCGATTCGCCCCGATGTTGCGTCGGGAATCGAGTTGGATGTGCTGGCCGCCGTCATTCTTGGTGGCACGAGCCTTTTCGGGGGCAAGGGAAAAATCTACGGAATCATCCTGGGCAGCTTAATCATCGGCATTCTCAACAACGGACTGGTTCTCATGGGTATCGATCCGTCAATCCAACTCACCATCAAGGGCGCTCTGGTCATCATTGCAGTCGCCTTTGGTCGGAGATAGCAACACCCACCCCAAACCCACGGGGCTCAGCACCTTGATTTATCAACAGCACTAACCGGAAATCATTAAGGAGAAAAAATGCAAATCATCAAAGATCACACGGGAGCGCCGGTCAAGCACGGTCGCGCATTGGTCAACGGGGTGCGCCTGCACTACATGACCGCTGGCCAGGGAGAGCCTCTCTTCCTGCTTCATGGTGTACCCAAGACCTCTTACCACTGGCGTCACGTCATCCCGCTGCTCACCCCCCACTTCACGGTGATTGCTCCGGACCTTCGTGGCCTCGGAGACAGTGAACACCCCCAAGATGGCTTCGACATGAAGAACATGGCGAAGGACATCGCCGACCTGGCCACTCACCTGGGCTACGACACCTTCAACCTCGCGGGCGAGGACTGGGGCGCATCGACGGCTTATCAGGTGGCGGCTCAGTGGCCGGAGCGCGTCAAGAAGTTGGTCTACCAGGAAATGATCCTCCCGGGATTCGGCCTCGAGGACTACTCGTTCCTGACTCGCGAAAACGTAAGCACCTACGTGTGGCTCTGGCACATCAACTTCTACAGCGTGCCCGACTTTCCCGAGTTGCTTATCACGGGCCGTGAGAAGGAGTACTTCAACTACTTCATCAAGCATGAGACGCACAACCCTCAGGCCATCACTCCCGATGCTCTCGATGAGTACGTGCGCTGCTACTCGTCACCCGGCGGTCTTCGTTCGATGTTCGCCATCTACCGTGCGACCCTCGACGACGCCGATCAGAACCACGAGTCGGCAAAGACCAAGCTCAAGATGCCCGTACTGGCGGTCGGAAGTGAATACTTCATTGGCGCCGACAACGAGCGTCAAATGCGTGAGGTCGCTGAGAACGTTGAGGCAGCCATCCTGCCCTGGGGCCACCAGCTCGCTGAAGAGTCGCCCGAGGAACTCGCTGCGATCTACCTGAAGTTCTTCCAGAAATAAGCAAGAAGGGCGGGCTTCGGAATCTTCGAAGCCATCCCGGGTACTGACGCACTACAGGCCACGTGGAGCTGGCAGCACGCACGAAAGTTTGCGCCGCCAGCTCCACGGGGTAACCCATCCATCAAAGTGGGTCACGCGAAATCCTAGCCGTGACCGCAACAATTTTTATGACAAGGACCTCGCAATGAAGAAGATCAACGTAGGCATCATCGGCGGTGGCTTTATGGGCAAAGCACACTCCCTTGCCTATTCGGCTGTTCCCATGTTCTTCTGGCCGACTGATGTGATGCCCGTAAAGCACAGCATCGCCGAAGCCACCGATGAGCTGGCGGCAGATGCGGCCACACGCTTCGGCTTCGAGAGATCAACGAGCGATTGGCGCACGATCGTTGATGACCCCGAGATTGATCTTGTCGATATTGCCACGCCAAATAACCTCCACGCCGAGATTGCCATCGCGGCTCTCGCAGCGGGCAAGCACGTCATCTGCGAAAAGCCCTTGGCGCGCACCGTCGAAGAAGCCGCCAAGATGTATGAGGCCTCGCGAGCCAGCGACCGCGTTAACATGGTGGCCTTCAACTACCGCCGGACCCCGGCCGTAGCGCTCGCGAAGCGCTATATCGATGAAGGCGCCATCGGGCGCATCCTCAACGTGCGCGCCACGTACTTGCAGGACTGGTCCGCCGACCCCAGCTCACCTCTGTCGTGGCGTTTCCAAAAGTCCATTGCGGGATCCGGTGCGGTGGGCGACATCCTCACCCACGTTCTTGACATGTCTCGCTACCTGGCCGGTGAAATCACCGACGTGAGCAGCCTCACCGCACACATCATCACAGAGCGTCCGCTCCAGCAGGGGGGCGCTGATTCACTCGGGAACTCCAAGAACAAGGGCGGCCCCATGGGCGCCGTCGATGTTGAAGACGAGGTCATCTCGCTCGTCAAGTTTGCCAGTGGCGCCATTGGCTCCGTTGAAGCAACCCGCAACGCCTGGGGTCGCAACAACTTCATCACGCTCGAGATCCACGGAACCGAGGGCTCGATTGCCTTCAACTACGAGAACCGCGACGAACTCCAAGTCTGCTTCAAGAGTGACGGCGATGACCGACGTGGTTTCCGAACCGTGTACACCGGCCCCAATCACCCCAATGGTGCCAACCTCTGGCCCATCCCCGCACTAGGCATTGGCTACGGCGAAACGAAAATCATTGAGGCGCACGACCTGTTCACGGCAATCGCCGGCGGTGAGCCCGTGCGTCCCGACTTTGGCGACGGATACCAGGTGGCGCTCATCGATGACGCCATCCTCGCATCGGCGGCCACCGGCCAGTGGGTGAAGGTTCCTCAGCTCAACAGAGAGACCGGAAAGGTTTCCTAAACGCATGACTACGTGTTACCGCGCTCTTCATGCGCGATTCCTACAGACAGTGCCGCGCTCGTGACACGCTCGTTGCGCGCCGGCATAATCGGCGGCGGCTTCATGGCGGAAGTTCATGCGCGTGCCGTCAGAGATGCCGGACACGAGGTGGTGATGATCGCGAGTTCATCACCAGAAAGGGCGGCGGATGCGGCATCTCGACTTGGCGTGCCCAACGTTGCCGACAACGCTCATGCACTGATCGCCTCTGATCTGGTTGACGTGGTGCACGTGTGCACCCCCAATGCCTTCCACGCGGAGCAAGCGCGCATGGCTATTGCTCAGGGCAAGCCGGTGGTGTGTGAGAAACCACTGGCGACCTCGGCCGCTGATGCTCGCGAACTCGTGACCCTCGCCGCCGCGAAGGGAACGCTGACTGCGGTGCCGTTTGTCTATCGCTATTACCCCGCGGTGCGGGAGATTCTCGCGCGCATTGCTCGCGGGGATACCGGCCAGTTGCGGTTGCTGCACGGCAACTATCTTCAGGACTGGCTCACGCCTTCGGCGGCCCACAACTGGCGGGTCGATGAGGCGATTGGTGGCGAATCCCGCACCTTTGCCGACATCGGTGTTCACTGGTGCGACCTCATGGAGTTCGTTTCCGGTCATCGCATCACACGTCTCGTTTCGTTCCTGACTCGAGCGCATCCGGAAAGAAGTAGCAACGAGGACGCGGCCTCCCTGATATTTGAGACGAATCAGGGAGCCACCGGAACACTCGTCGCTAGCCAAATCTCCTTTGGGCGAAAGAACCACCTGTACTTCTCCTTCGACGGTGACCTTGAGTCTTACCAGTGGAATCAGGAACGACCGGGAATGTTTAGTTCCGCGAACGTCGGCGGGGAAACAATTGTTAGGGCGGGATCTGCCGAAATGGCGTCCGCGGCCGCGCAACGGTTGGCGTACCTTCCGGCGGGGCACCCGCAGGGCTACCAGGACGCCTTCAACGCTTTCATCGCCGACGCCTATTCCGCATTTGAGGGTCACGCGGTTGATGGGCTTCCGACTTTTGTGGATGGGTTGCGCGCGGCTCTCTTGACGGAGGCGGTAGTGAAATCATCGAGGGTTGGTGAGTGGGTAGATCTCGCGCAGGATGCTCGTAGCGACGGCACAGACGTGCCGGCCGTAGAAACGGCTCCCGCAAAGCACTAGATTTCGACTGAGCCCAAAGGAATAAGAATGTCGCGACCGGTCACGCTCTTCACAGGCCAGTGGGCCGACCTGCCTTTGGAGCAGGTTGCGGAATATGCGAGTAAGTGGGGTTATGACGGCCTTGAGCTCGCGTGTTGGGGTGACCACCTTGATGTCTGGCGAGCCGCGGAAGACGATGCCTATGTGCAGGACCGCCTTGAGCTTCTCAAACGCCATAACTTGAAGCTCTATGCCATTTCGAATCACCTGAAGGGTCAAGCCGTTTGTGATGACCCCATCGACTTTCGACACGAGGCGATTGTGGGTCACAAAGTGTGGGGCGACGGAGACGCGGAGGGCGTTCGACAGCGCGCCGCCGAGGAGATGAAGCTCACGGGAATCGTGGCGCGCAAATTGGGTGTCGACACGGTCGTGGGGTTCACGGGCTCAAAAATTTGGCCCTACGTGGCGATGTTCCCGCCGGTGCCAGAAGAGGTCATCGACGCCGGCTATCGGGATTTTGCTGATCGCTGGAACCCTATCCTCGATGTTTTCGACGACAACGGCGTTCGGTTTGCCTTTGAGGTTCACCCGGGAGAAATTGCCTACGACTGGTACACGACTGAGCGCGCGCTTGAGGCAATCGGACACCGTCCCGCTTTTGGGCTGAACTGGGACCCCTCGCACATGGTGTGGCAGGGCATCGATCCCGCGGCGTTCATCCACCATTTTGCGGACCGCATTTACCACGTCGATTGCAAAGACGTCATGATTCGCCCGGCCGATGGTCGACGTGGACAACTCTCGTCCCACTTGCCCTGGGGTGATCCCCGCCGCACGTGGGACTTCGTCTCGGCGGGACACGGCAGCGTCGATTGGGAGTCGAGTTTTCGCGCCCTGAACAGCATCGGTTACTCGGGGCCGATATCGATTGAGTGGGAAGACCCCGGTATGGATCGCCTACACGGGGCACCGGAAGCTGTGACGTTCATTCGTGGGTTCCAGTGGGACCCGCCCACGGCATCATTTGATTCGGCTTTTTCGAGCAAAGACTGACGCGAAGCTCACGCGCTGTTGGCTACAGCTTGCGCAGGTACACCGTGTCGACGGTGTGATCGCTGGCCTTGCGCAGAATGAGTCGGGCGCGCGAACGGGTGGGGCGGATGTTCTGAACGAGATTGGACTCGTTGGTGCGCTTCCAGATGGTCTGCGCCTCGGCGATAGCCTCGGTCTCGGTGAGCGAGGCGTAGCGGTGAAAGTACGACTCGGGGTTGCTAAACGCGCTGCGCTGAAGTTGCAAAAAGCGCTCCTGATACCAGCGTTCGATGTCGTTCATGCGAGCATCGACGTAGACCGAAAAGTCGAACAGGTCGGATAGCGCCAGCGTGCCACCGAGTGAGGGCTGCAGCACGTTGAGACCCTCGACGATGAGCACATCCGGGCGCGCTACGGCAATGTGCTCGCCCGGCACGATGTCATAGGTGAGGTGCGAATAGACGGGCGCGTTCACGCTATCGGCACCGCTCTTGACTTCGCTCACAAACCGGGTGAGGGCGCGTCGATCATAGGACTCGGGGAATCCCTTGCGGTCGAGAATGCCCTGACGCGATAGCTCGGTGTTGGGCAGCAAGAAGCCGTCGGTGGTCACCAGTTCGACGCGTGGGGTATCGGGCCACCGCGAGAGCAGGTGCTGCAACAGTCGAGACACGGTCGACTTGCCGACGGCGACCGATCCGGCCACCCCAATCACGAACGGCGTAACGGATGCGGGCTTGCCGAGAAACGCATCGGTAGCGGCCGATAGGCTGCGGCTCGACGCGGCATACAGCGACAGCAGGCGGCTGAGCGGAAGGTAAACCTCGCGAACCTCGCGCTCGTCGAGTGGGTCGCCCTGGCCGCGCAGCGCGTCAATCTCGGCCAAGGTGAGGTCGGGCCCGTGATCGGGAGTGAGACCCGCCCACTCGGCGCGCGGAATCTCGACGAACGGCGTTTGGTGCAGGGGCGTGGCGCCGCCGCGTGAAGTGCTCACGCGTCCATTCTGCCCGACCCGGCGCCCCTCGCCTCATCGGAGGAACAAACCCGGCAAACGCCTAGACTTAGGGCTATGTGCGGGATTGTTGGCTACGTCGGAACGCAAAGTACGGTCGACGTGCTTGTCGCGGGCCTGAAACGGCAGGAATACCGCGGATATGACTCCGCCGGGATTGCCATCATCGCCAACGACGGCACGATTTCGAGCGCCAAGAAGGCCGGAAAACTGCAGGCCCTCGTTGACGAACTGGCTGCACACCCCGTTCGTGAAGGAGCGACAGGAATTGGACACACGCGGTGGGCCACGCACGGCGCTCCCAGTGATGTGAACGCGCATCCGCACCTTGCCGATGACGGCAAATTGGCCCTCATCCACAATGGAATAATCGAGAATTTTTCTGAGCTGCGGGCAGAAATGCTGGCGGCCGGGCACGACTTCGTGAGTGAGACGGACACCGAGGTAGCCGCTGTTCTGGTGGGGCATCTGTATCGCGAGACGGGCGATTTGCGTGCCGCCTTCGCTCGGGCCGTCATTCGCATGCACGGAGCATTCACGCTGCTGGCGATGCACAGTGACGAACCCGGGCTCATCGTGGCCGCCCGACACAATTCGCCCCTCATCGTGGGTTTTGGTGACGGCGAGAATTTTCTGGGTTCCGATGTCGCGGCGTTTGTGGCACACACGCACCGGGCAGCGGCTGTGGGACAAGACCAGATTGTCGCGATCACGAGCGATGCGGTGACCGTCACTGATTTCGCGGGTCACTCGGTGATGCTCGATGAGTTTGAGGTCGCATGGGATGCCTCCGCGAGCGACAAGGGCGGCTGGTCGAGCTTTATGGCCAAAGAGATCACCGAGAATCCTGATGCGGTGGCGAATACTATTCGGGGCCGAATCGACGCAGGCCTGGTGACTATTCCCGAGCTCGCCGAGCTCGGCGATGATTTCCTGAAGGGGATTTCACGCATCATCGTCGTGGCGTGCGGCACGGCCTCGTATGCCGGCATGGTGGGCGCCTATGCGATCGAGCAATGGGCGCGCATCCCGGTCGACGTGCAACTGAGTCACGAGTTCAGATACCGTGACCCCGTGGTGGATGCATCCACCCTGGTGATCTCGATTAGCCAGTCCGGCGAGACAATGGACACCCTGATGGCCGTCAAGTACGCACAGGAGCACGGAGCACGAGCCATCTCCATCTGCAATTCTCAGGGCGCCACAATTCCGCGTGAGTCTGATGCCGTCATCTACACCCACGCCGGTCCCGAGGTGGCGGTGGCGTCGACCAAGGCGTTCGTGGCTCAAATCACGGGACTCTATCTGTTCGCCCTTCATGCCGCTCGGGTGCGTGAAACACTCACACACGAGGATCTGACGCACAATGCGGCCGAGCTGGAAGCCGTTCCGGCAAAGATCGAGCAGGTCCTGACAACCGGCAGCACGGTGGCACAGCTCGCCAAGTGGATGAGTGACACACCGGCCGTCTTGTTCCTCGGGCGCAACGTCGGCTATCCGATCGCGCTCGAGGGCGCTCTCAAGCTCAAGGAGCTGGCCTACATACATTCGGAAGGCTTTGCCGCGGGCGAACTCAAGCACGGCCCCATCGCTCTCATCGATCACGGGCAGCCCGTCTTTGTGATTGTGCCCAGCCCGCGCAAGTCCGCCGTCATTCACGCCAAAGTGATCTCGAACATTCAAGAGATCCGTGCGCGCGGAGCCCGAGTGATTGCGATCGCCGAACAGGGTGACGCAGCCGTCTTGCCATTCGCCGATGAGGTCATTCAGATTCCCTTGGCCGATCCGCTCTTTGAACCGTTCCTTGCTGTCATCCCTCTGCAGATATTTGCCATGGAGTTGGCTCACGCCAAGGGCCTCGATGTTGATCAGCCCCGCAACCTGGCTAAATCGGTGACGGTCGAGTAACCCGTGATTGTCGGCATCGGCGTAGACATCGTGGATCTGGAACGGTTTGAACGCGCCGTGGCTCGCACGCCACGTCTCGTCGACCGCCTCTTCACCCCCGCTGAGCGAACCCTGCCCCTTCGGTCGCTCGCGGCGCGTTTCGCCGCCAAAGAGGCGTTTATCAAGGCCATGGGTGGATCGGGTGACGCATCGTGGCAAGAGATGGAAGTGGTGCAGGCGTCCTCGGGGGCCCCGCGTTTTCAACTCAGTGGCCAGGCTGCCGAACTCGCACTCGGCAACGGGGTGACGAATCTTCAACTGTCGCTGACCCACGATGGGGCGAACGCCATGGCGTTCGTGATCGCGGAGGGGGACGTTCAATGATCGGGCCTGAGTTTCGCGAGATTCAGATTGACCTCGGTGCTCTGCGCCGCAATGTGGCTCACCTCAAGACGGTCATCGGTGTCGAACACCTGATGATCGTGGTCAAGGCCGACGCCTACGGGCACGGCATGATCCCGTGCGCACGAACGGCGGTTGATGCGGGCGCAGATTGGCTCGGCGTAGCCGATATTCACGAGGCCCTGGCGTTGCGCCAGGCAGGCATTCAGGTGCCCGTGTTGGCCTGGTTGCACTCGCCGAGGGAAGACTTTCAGGAGGCCCTCGCGAACCGCATCACTGTCGGCATCTCATCGCTCGCGCAGCTCGACGCGGTGGCGAGCGCCTCGTATGCGTGGGAAGACGGCCCGGCACCCGTGCATCTCAAACTCGACACCGGCCTGAGTCGCAACGGCATTGCCCCCGAGGAGTGGCGTCGCGTCTTTGAACGTGCGGCCTATCTCGAGGGCGACGGGGCCATCAGGGTGCAGGGAATATTTAGTCACCTTGCCGGGGCTGGCCCGCAGGCTGACCTGGCCGCTCACGTTTTGTTTGAAGAGGGTATTGCTCACGCTCGGGATGCGGGTCTGAATCCCACAATGATTCATATTGCTGCTACGGCCACAGCAGTCACCTCCACGTCCATGAGGTACAACATGGTCCGCATTGGCATTGGCGCCTACGGTGTTTCGCCGGACGACTCGACCCCCGTGGCCGACATGGGATTGACCCCCGTGATGACGGTGCGGTCGCGCGTCGCCGCCGTGCGCAAAGTTCCGGCGGGAGTGGGGGTCTCATACGAATATGCCTACGTCACCAACCAACCCACGACTCTCGCTCTCGTGCCCCTGGGCTATGCCGAGGGCATACCTCGCTCGGCATCGAACAACGCTCCCGTCAACGTAGCGGGGCAGATTCGAACCATCTCGGGGCGTGTTGCCATGGATCAGTTCATCGTCGACATGGGCAGTGAATGGGTGGCGGTGGGTGACCCGGTCGTCGTCTTTGGTGACCCCAAGCGCGGGCATCCCAGCGTGTCGGACTTTGCTCGGGCCTGCGGCACCATCGGCTATGAAATCGTCACGCGCATGGGCGGACGCTGCGTGCGCGTTTACGTGGAGCTGTAGTGAACGCGGTCAACCGTGTGGTGGCCACGCCGGAAGAAATGCATCGACTGGGCCGTGAGGTGGCTGCTGTTTTGCGCGCGGGAGACGTTGTGGTGTTGACCGGTGATTTGGGTGCCGGAAAAACAACGCTAGCGAGGGGCCTGGGCGCGGGTTTGAGCGTGATCGGTGCCGTGACCTCGCCCACTTTTGTGATTGCGCGCACGCATCCGCGTGCTGATCATCTGGCTCCTCTCGTGCACGTCGATGCCTACCGCCTGAGTGACCCGAGGGAGCTCGATGACCTCGACATTGACTTTGCGGGCTCGATTGTGGTGGTGGAGTGGGGCAAAGACATGGTGGAACCCCTGGCCCCGCAGCGCTTGGAGATTGATATCGATCGTCGGCGCGGAGAGCGAGCGGGCACGCTCGCGACATCAGGTGTGAGCGCGGACGCGGGTTCGCAGTCCGAGATGGATAGTGATGCCGAACCGCGCGTCGTGACCATTCGATCCGTGGGCGAACGCTGGACAGGGGTCACGTGGTGATTCTGGCCATCGACACCTCGGCGGGCACGAGCGTTGCCCTGGTCGCTCATAACGGGGAGGTGCTGGCGACGCACGACACGCTCGACACGATGCGGCATGCCGAAGTCGTCGGCCAGGCCATCATGAACGTGCTGGCTGACGCGGGGGTTTCGGCGTCGGAGGTTACGCTGGTGGCCGGTGGGGTGGGCCCCGGTCCTTTCACGGGGTTGCGGGTCGGTCTGGCGGCGGCTGTGGCGTTTGCCACTGCTCGCGGCATCGATCTTCATCCCACCGTGAGCCATGATGCGATAGCGCGAGGCTGGTTTGAGCAGCAGGGTTCCGGCGACCTGACCATTGGCCTGAGGGTGGTCACCGATGCGCGACGCAAAGAGGTCTACTGGTCTGACTATGCGGGCCTCACATCGGGCATTCCTGTTCGGCTGACCGGCCCCGCTGTGGCCAAACCCGATGACCTGCCGCCACCTGTCGGTGAGGGTTCCCTCAACACGGTTAACGCCGCTGCGGTGTCGGCAATCCAGCTCGCGCTCGTGGCTCGCGCAGAACAGGGCTCGGGCATAACGCGGGCCTTTCAACCGCTCTATCTGCGCTCTCCGGACGTGACCCTGTCACAAGGGCCCAAGCGGGTGAGTTCGTGAGCTCGCTGATTACTCTGCGCGGCGCGCAGGAGAGCGATCTTGACGCCGTGATGCTGCTCGAATCGAGCACATTCGCCGGTGACGCTTGGCCGCGCGAAATGATGCGTGCCGAACTTGCCAACCCTCACGGCCACTACCTCGTGGCTGAGATGATGCATGCGTCGCTCGTGGTCGGCTATGCCGGCCTGCTGTGTCCCCGCGACTCGGGCGATGGCGACATTCAAACCATCGCCGTGTCTCACGAGATGCGCGGCCAGGGGGTCGGTCGCTCACTATTGGTCGCGCTCATCAGCGAAGCACGCGATCGAGGAGCCACGCGTATCTTTCTTGAGGTGCGCGCCGATAACGATCCGGCCCAGGCCCTGTATCGCAATCTCGGATTCATTCCCATCGGGGTGCGCAAGGGCTACTACCAGCCGGATGGAGTGGATGCCGTCTCGATGCGCCTGGACCTCGGCGTCTCTGCCCGTCCTGGTTCGCGCTCGCCGGGCGAAGAAATGGAGGGGGCCTGTTGAGCACGCTCGCTAGTGCGCTTCCCGAGGTAACGAATCGGTCGAACCCGCTCGTGCTCGGCATCGAGTCAAGCTGTGATGAGACCGGCGTGGGAATTGTGCGCGGACAGCAGTTGCTCGCGAATGTCATCTCGTCGTCGATGGATGAGCATGCACGCTTCGGGGGCGTCGTGCCCGAGGTGGCAGCCCGGGCCCACCTCGAGGCTCTGGCGCCCACTCTGGCTGAGGCTGTGGCCACGGCCGGTGTGCGTCTTTCCGATATCGACGCGGTTGCGGTTGCGTGTGGTCCAGGACTAGCGGGGGCGCTCATGGTCGGCATCGGTGCGGCCAAGGCCCTCGCCGTGGCCCTCAATAAGCCCGTCTATGCCGTGAACCATCTTGTGGGCCACGTGGGGGCTGACGTGCTCGGTCCGGAGGGTCCGTTTGAGTTGCCCGCTATCGCCCTACTCGTTTCGGGCGGCCACACCTCACTCTTGCTCGTGCGCAGCATGGTGAACGATGTGGAGTTACTTGGCGAGACCATCGATGATGCCGCCGGTGAGGCCTTCGATAAAGTGGCGCGCATTCTGGGCTTGCCCTACCCCGGAGGACCCGAGATTGACCGCGCGGCGGCGGGCGGTGATCCCGCGGCTATTCGTTTTCCGCGCGGCCTGACGCTGCCCAAAGACTTGGCCGCTCACCGCTACGACTTTTCGTTCTCTGGTCTCAAAACCGCGGTGGCGCGCTGGGTAGAGATTCGCCGAGATGCCGGCGACGAGATTCCCGTGGCCGACGTGGCGGCAAGCTTTCGAGAAGCCGTCGTCGACGTGCTCACCGCCAAGGCCGTGGCCGCTTGCGTCGACCTCGGTGTGCCGCGACTGCTGTTGGGTGGTGGCGTGACGGCGAACCAGCGACTGCGTCAGGTGGCCCAAGAACGTGCGCGCACAGCTGGCATCGACCTGCGCATCCCGGAGTTCAGCCTGTGCACCGACAATGGCGCCATGATTGCGGCGCTCGGAGCACAGTTGATCATGTCGGGCGCGAAAGCGTCGCCGCTCGACTTTGGCGCCGACTCGACGCTCCCGGCAACTCGCATTTTCGTCACATGACTTTTATCGTCAGATTGGCCACGTGATGTTGACACCTGCCCCTTATCCTGAAAGTGTATTGGGGCAGCGCACTTGTCGTGGCTGCACAACGAAAGGAATTTAATGTCAAACGTAACTCCTGCCAAGACCAATGTCTTGGCCATTGTGGGTATGGTTCTCTCGCTCGCGGGTCTGGTGCTTCTTCTTTCCGTGGGTTGGGGTACCTGGGGTGTCCCCGGCGCGCTGAGCATCGCCGGTGTCATTTGCAGCCACATTGCGATGAAACAGGTTGCGACTCGCAAAGAGGGCGGTCGCCCGCTGGCCATTACCGGAATCATCACCGGTTATGTCGGAATCCTCTTCCTTGTAATTCAGATCATCATTGGCATCGTCGCTCTGATCTTTATTGGAGCTGTGGTTTCGGGAATTGGCTCGCTGGTGACATCGTTGCCTTCAGTTGGCTAAATTCAACATATTGCTCCACAAAGAACGCCCGCCGGAAACGGCGGGCGTTCTTTGTGTGCCGGCTTCATCACAGGATCTCGGGGACGATTTCACCGCGCTCGCTGCTCATCGCTCACTGCTCACCGCCCTTCCCTCATCGCTCATCTCGCTCCAACAATGTTAATTTTTGATTAACGCGTCGTGACACCGGGTCACAGAGGTTGACAGCAAAAAAGCACGTCTGGAATTATTTTCGACTGACGATACTTGTCGTCGTTCCCCATCGAATAGGAAAAACATGTCTACAACACCCGCAGCCGAAAAAACAAACGGCCTTGCTATTGCAGCGCTTGTCACGTCATTTTTTGTCAGTGTCTTGGGAATTATCCTGGGGTTTGTTTCCCTCAGCCAGATCAAGAAGTCGGGTGAGAACGGTCGTGGCTTGGCCCTCGCCGGCATCATCATCGGCTTCGTAGCCGTGGGTATTACCGTGCTCATCATCATCCTGCAGGTAGTGGCGGTTGCGGCTCTCACCGGCGCAGTTGTCGAATCGGTGGAAATGGGCTAATTCCAGCTCTTGCTCGGAAGAACGCCCGTCAGAAATGGCGGGCGTTCTTTCTTGCCACGAAAGACCTAGGCTGAGCCTATGAGCAGCCCATCCCAGCCCCGCAAGGCCACAACCCAAAAACCACCCGCCAAGCAGGCCACCCCACCTGCTGCGCCTCAAGCGATTCAGGCGACCATCGCCACCGCGCCACTGAACACCATGGCCATGTTGGGCTTTATCCTGAGTCTCTGCGGTGTTGTTTCGGGCATCACCGCCATCCCGGGAATTGTGCTGAGCCACATCGGTCTGAACCAGATCAAGCACACCGGTGAATCGGGTCACGGGTTCGCCCTCGCCGGACTCATTGTGGGCTACTGCCTCGTCGGCCTCTCGGTGCTGGCTGTCTTCTTCATCTTGCTCTTTGCCGTCCTCATTCCTCTCTTCGTGCTGGGCGGCCTGACCGCTTTTACCCACAGGATGCATTAGGCCCGTTCGTCTAGTCGTCTATGCGTCTAGTCGTCTCGTCGTCTAGGCGTCGACAGATGAGTGCCCGTCGAGACTCACCGACCCGCGTGAGCATCACGACGCCATCACCGTCACCGGTGAGCGTGAGCTTCTTGCGAAAGAGGGCCGGATCAATGTCGATGCCACGCTTTTTGATTTCGACGCGACC
>CAFBMB010000016.1_pt1 | contig 16073 bp, 13 predicted proteins | sample 7268381 | NCBI WGS metagenome assembly CAFBMB01 (sample SAMEA6814053, study PRJEB35770) | freshwater metagenome | biome: Freshwater; feature: Freshwater reservoir; material: water | place: Czech Republic | collected 2017-05-23 | depth 30m m
CCACAATGACGAGCGCCGAGGCACCCACCTCAATGGGAACTATTGAGGTCAACGGCGTGAAGAACATGGCAATCAGGAACAGCACACCGGTCACCGCCGAGGCCAGACCCGTCTTTGCGCCGCCGGCGATGCCCGAGGCACTTTCGATATAGACCGTGTTCGATGAGGTTGAGGTCAAACCACCGGCAACAGCACCGGCACCTTCAACTATCAGCGCGGCGCGCAGACGGGGGAACGTGCCCTTGCTGTTAGCAAGTCCAGCCTGCTTCGACAGTCCCGTCATGGTGCCCATGGCATCGAAGAAGTTCGAGAACACGAGCGTGAAGACCAGCATTATTCCCGCGAGGGCACCAATGCGACCAAACGCGCCGAAGAAGTCGACCTGGCCGATGCTCGAGAAGTCAGGTACCGACACAATCGAGGTGGGCAGGCCGGGAACCGTGGTGTCCCAGCCGAAGGGGTTGAATCCCGCGTCCGAGAACTTGGGGCCGATGTGCATGGTGGCCTCGAGCACGATGGCGACGATCGTGGCAATCACCAGACCAATCAGAATGGCGGCACGCACGCGCAGCGCCATCAGGATGGCGATGATGACCACACCAATGATGAAGCACAGTGTGGGAACGCTCAGCAGGTGGTCGGCACCCACCCCCCAGTTGACGGGCACAGGCGTGTTGGCGTCGTCGGGGTTGCGGCGAATCAGTCCACCGTCTACGAGACCGATGAACGCGATGAAGAGTCCGATACCCACCGTGATGGCCGTCTTCAGCGCTGCCGGTACAGCGTTGAAAATCATCGTTCGCAGGCCGGTGATCGCCAAGACCACGATGATCACACCGTCGATGACAATAAGACCCATGGCTTCGGGCCACGAGACCTGCCCGACAACGGTGACGGCCAAGAAGTTGTTGATGCCCAGTCCGGCAGCCAGAGCAAACGGCAGGCGGGCAATGAGACCAAAGAGGAGCGACAAGATGCCGGCGGTAAGCGCAGTAGCGCTGCCGATGGCAAAGAAGCTCAGCGTGTTACCGTCGACATCTTTGGCACCGGCCGCGAGGATGATCGGGTTCAGAATGACGATGTAAACCATCGTCATGAAGATGACGACACCTCCACGAACTTCGGTGAGCAGCGTTGATCCGCGCTTGGTGATCTCGAAGAATTTATCGAAGCCGTTTACCGGCCCCTTTTTCTTCGAGGTTGTCTTCGTAGCAGTAGCCACTGAGCAACTCCTTTGTTGGGTATGGGAATGGGTGTCGCCAGAATACTGAGAGTTCGCCCTGAAAATGACGACTGAACCGCCGGGAAACGCCGGGTAAACAGTTTTGGGCTCAACCTCCGGTTGAGGGTGAACTTCATCGAGAAAAGCCGAACCTGTATCGGCCACGACGTCATTAACTTCACCTCGAGGCGATTCGCAATCTACGCTGGAGGCATGAACGCCACGTCACAAGAGTCTGCCGCCGACCAGGAACGCCGAGGCGTCACGCTCGACGAGATGTTGCCGGCGTCGGCCCGCCTCGGAACACTCGACGTTGGCGGCTGGACCCTGGGAATCGCGACAATCACACCCGACGGAGCCAACCGGGGAAACGCGCTTCTGGTGCCGGGATTCACTTCGTCACGCTCAACCTTCTTCTGCGTCATGCAACAGCTGGCCGACGCCGGCTATCACGTGGCGGCTATTTCGCAACGTGGGCAGCCCGCATCAACCGGGCCGAGCGACCCTGCCCACTATGACCTTCGCACTCTTGGCTTGGATCTTGTGGGAGTCATCGACGGGTTGGGATGGAGTGAACCGGTGCACCTGCTCGGTCACAGTTTTGGCGGCCTTGTGGCTACAGAAGCGGCCATTGCCCACACAGAACGCTGGACGAGCCTCACGCTGTGGAACTCGGGTCTGCAAAATATGGGCGCGGACAAGGGCTTAGCTGAGGGTTTGGCGGGCTTGCGCGAACACGGCCCCCGTGCGCTGTGGGTGAACGATCGTCTCGCGAGCGGACTCGACCCCGATGCGGATGTGCGCGGTGAGCTGAATCGCGTCGAGCAGTTTTACTTCGACCGGATGATGACCACCAACCCCGCCCAGCTCGACGCTGGTCTCGAACATCTCGCGACACAGGTTGATCGTGTGGACGAACTTCGCGAGACGGGTGTCCGTGCCCTCGTGTCACACGGGGATGCCGACGATGCGTGGCCAACCGAACAGCAGCGCGACGACGCCGAACGGCTCGGCGCCGACTACGTCGTGGTACCGCGTGCCGGACACTCGGCTCATCAAGATAATCCCGACGACTCGGTCGCCGCGCTGACCCATTTCTGGGGCTAGGCAACCTCGGCGACAAGATCAGCTGCGCTGATCGTGCGCGCCAAGATGTCGATGAGTGCGTCCAGCGCCACCGAGTCTTGCGACCCGACCTCGGCCTCGATGCCCTCGAGCGCCCGTGCAGCCAAGCCCTGTTTGCTGTCGATGAGCTCGGCAATCTTGGCGTCGATGGTCTGGGCAGCGATGATGCGCCAGGCCGTGACAGGAACTTCCTGGCCAATCCGGTGCACGCGGTCAATCGCTTGGGTCTGCTCGGCCGACGTCCACGACAGTTCAGCCAGCACCACGTTTGACGAAGCCTGAAGATTCAAACCCACACCAGCCGCCGTCAGCGAACAGACGGCGACGGCCACATCTTCTTGCTCGTTGAACGCATCAATCGCAATCTGACGGGCCGGAGTGGTCTGGTCACCACGAATCGACACATGCTTCAGACCGGCCGCAGTAAAGGCTCGCTCGGCCTGATCCATCACATCAATATGTTTGGCAAAGAACACCACCTTGCCCACCGAGCGTGCGAGCTGCGCGGCATACTCAGCTGCGAGGCCGGCCTTGGCCTGACCAATCTTGCGCACCATGGTGAAGACGTTTTCGCCGGTTTTTTGATTCTTGGACTCGTCAAGCTCCTGTTGGGCCACGAGTCGCATGAGGTCGGTTGTTGAGCCCTGAAAATTACCCGAAGACACCATGCGACGATAGCGTTCCGCCAGGCGACGTCCCAACTCAGCCTCGGCCTCCCGAATACCGACGCCAAATTCATCGTCGAGCTCAACGGGCAGGTCAACGACCCGCTTGGCAGGTAGATCTTTTGCCACGTCAATCTTGCGCCGACGCACAATGCCCATTGAGACGACGGCCGAGCGGGCGGCGGCATAGAAATCTTTGTCGGCCGGCGTCAGCCCCGTGGCCTCCAACTTGGCCATCAACTCAGGCGCCGGTGCGTCGGCGTCAAGCCAACCCAAGAAACGCCATATCGCACGGAAGTCGTCAATGTCGTTGATGAGGGGCGTTCCCGTGAGGGCAATCCTGAGTGGATTACCGCCAGGGGTGCGCTGGCAGATGCGGTCGGCAAGTGCGAGCACGTGCTTTGACCGTTGAGACGAAAGGTTCTTGATGAAGTGTGCCTCGTCGACAACCATTCCCCGAAATCCCATCTCGGCGATCCAATTGAGGTGACGATCGAGAACTTCGTAGTTGACGATGATGACGTCGGCAAAGGCGTCAACGTCTTGACCGTCGCCGTGAATCACGGTCGCGCGGCGCCCGGGAATCCAGCGCTCGACCTCACGGGCCCAGTTCATCTTCACCACATTGGGCACAACAGCCAACAGCGGAAAAGCTCCAGCCACCGAGGCGGCGATGAGGCTCTGCGCTGTCTTGCCCAAACCCGGCTCGTCGGCGAGCAAGAACGTGCGGTGTCCGCCACGCACTGACTCGATGAACTGAATCTGGTGCGGCATGAGCTCTTGACCCTTGGGGCTCAGCCGATCGAACTTGGGCACTGAAGGGAGGTCCATGCACGCGGAGCCGCCGCCGGCGCCCTGTTCAAACGCTTTGAAGAGCGGGGAGAGCAGTTCCCAGTTCGAGAGGCGCACCACGGGCGCCACCTGTGCCGGTGCGTCGACAACCGGTTGAATAAATGGAGTGGCGCGAAGCTTCGATTTCACCGAGGTGGGGAGCACCTGTTTTTCGGCCAGCTCGGGCGTGAGCACGTCAACCGGCTTCACGCTCTCTGTCGTGATGATGAGGTCTTCGGGATCAACGTCTGCGCCAGATTCAACAAGCCAATCGCGGCGCATTTTCTGAGCCACCGGGCTCGTGGAGTGATCCACCTCGAGCAGGGTGATCAGTGATGTATCGCGGGCGGCCGTCTTGGCCAGAATGGTTGCGACGCCGTCGAGCCGCTTCAATTGTTCGCTGCGCTGCTGATCGGTCAGGGTCGCGTCGCCCTTGACGCGAGCACGCTCCTCGCGAACCAAGAAAGCGATGACCTGAAACTTCGTGCGGTTCGTGGGCCCGACTTTCTTGCCCGTCACCGCCTTGGTTTCTACTTCACGCACCTTGCGCGCGAGTATGGGAATGAGCCCCGAGTTATCGAGGGTACTGCGGCGCGAGCCGTTGCGAGCCAATTCGTCTCCTGTTGCGTGCGTCCCGGGCACATGCCCAAAGCGGACTGTTCGTGGTAATCACCCAGACATCCCTGTGCCCTGGCGCAACGCTCCTGAAGAGAGCGGGTCAAGAAGCTAGTCGGTGATGCTGCCGAGTTACAAGTCTAGTCGGTTTGTTTGCCGCGGCGGCACCAGTCACTTTTTTGTTGTGGGAACTTTGATGGTGATACCCGCCCACAACAAAACAGCGGCGGCCACAATTTCGATGAACATCCAGGCAGACCCCAAGGTCGGCGAACCCGTCGTGAGACCCGTGGTCACATCAATCACGGGATTCCAGATAATGACGATGACGGCGAGCAGCACCGCATAGACGTAATAGGTCGGTCGGCGGCCCTGGATGCAAAAGACAATCATGATGGCAGCCAGAATCGAGGCCGCGAGCCGAACGGCATAAAACCAATCTGACTCAAAAAGCCAGAGGCCCAAGAGTACGGCGGTGGCACCCAGGATTCCCGGCAGAATTCCCGGACGCATCACGTCGTCGGGATAACGTTTTTGTGCGGTAGCCACGGCTTCAGCCTAGGCGTTGATAGCTGGCTGAGGTTCGGACTCGGGCTTTTCCTCGAGATTTTCCTCGGGCTTTTCAGCCGACAAGGCAGCAGCCTCTGCGGCGGCCGAGATGAGGCGCTCTAATCGCTTCATGCGGCGGCGGCCGAACGCCGTCAGGGTGAGAGAGTTCAGCACGACAAAGATGCTCGAGAATGCCATCGCGGCACCGGCCACCATGGGATTGAGCAGGCCGACCGCCGCCAGGGGAATAGCGGCGCCGTTGTAGATGAACGCCCAAAACAAGTTGCCCCGAATGGTGCCCAAAGTGCGACGTGAGAGTTCGAGCGCGTCGGCCACGGCCGGGGACGTTGGCCGAAGAAGAGTGATATCGCTCGCCGCCCGAGCTAGGTCGGCACCCGTGCCCATCGCGATGCCCATGTCTGAGGCGGCCAGTGCCGCAGCATCGTTGACGCCGTCACCCACCATGGCGACCGTGTGCCCATCGGCCTGAAGAGCCACAATGAATGCCACCTTGCCCTCGGGAGATGCCGAGGCCTCTACTTCGGTGATGCCCACATCATCGGCGACAGCCTGCGCAGCGCCCGCGTGATCACCGGTCAGCAGGATAACGCGCATTCCCATTTTTTTCAGGCGCTGAACACTCTCGCGGCTGTCGGGTTTAATCTGATCTGAAACCGCCAACAGTCCGCGCACAATTCCGGCCCAGCCCACACACACCACCGTTGCGCCGAGGGCGTTGAGACGATTCGCGTGCTCACGAAGATCCGAGGTGATAGCCAGATCGGTCTCGCGCATCCACTCGCGCGTGCCCACCCAGATGCGCTCACCCGCGACAACAGCAGAGACACCCTTGCCCGGCACAGCCAAGAACTCCTTGGCCGGCGGCACCGTGATACCTGACGCCTCTGCCGCGCGCAAAATCGCTCGGGCGAGTGGGTGCTCCGAGCCAGCTTCGACCGCGGCGGCCATCTCAACGACAGCAGCCTCGCCCACGCGCTCGAAAACGGTCATCACGCCGGTCGTCAGAGTTCCGGTCTTATCAATGACAACGGCATCAATTCGGGCGGACTGTTCGATGACTTCTGGACCCGCGACGACGATGCCCAACTGAGCGGCACGACCCGTGCCCACCATCAGTGCCATCGGAGTGGCTAACCCCAGTGCACAGGGACACGCGATCACGAGCACCGCAACGGCAGCCGTGAAGGCGGCCTGGGGGGAGCCGCCCAACACCAGCCACACGACAAGAGTGACGACAGCAACACCGATCACCACGGGAACAAAGACCGAAGAGATAGCGTCAGCAAGCCGCTGGATCGCAACCTTCTTTAGTTGCGCGTCTTCAACCAGGCGCACGAGCTGAGCTATGCGAGAGTCCTCACCCACCGCCGTTGCTCGAATCTGTAGTCGGCCATCCAACGCAATCGTTGTTCCCGTAACCTTGTCGCCGGGCACACGATCAACAGGCAAACTCTCGCCGGTGAGGCTGCTTTCGTCAACGCTCGACCGACCGTCGGTGACGATGCCGTCGGTCGCGATTCGCTCACCCGGCCGGGTAACGAAAATATCATTCACCCTCAGTTCGTCGATGGGAATGACGACGCCCACGCCGCGACGAATAACCTCGACCGCGGTCACCTGCATGTCATTGAGCGCGCGCAGTGCTGCGCTTGCTGACCGCTTTGTTCGAACCTCGAGGTAACGCCCCAGCAGAATGAACGACGTGACGCCGGCCGCGGTTTCAAAGTAGACCGAGTCGGTCGGGTCTTGGCTCCACGACAGAAATTGCCACGAGTGTTGCATGCCGATCATTCCGGCGTGACCAAAAATCAGCGAGTAGAGCGACCAGAAGAACGCGGCGAATGTGCCGAGCGTGATGAGGGTGTCCATCAGCACAACGCCACGCTTGATGTTGACAAACGTCGTTCGGTGAATGGGGTAACCGCACCAAAAGACGACGATCGCCGCCAAGATGAGCGACACCCACTGCCAGCCCAGAAACTGCCACGCCGGCACCATAGCGACGGCGATGAGCGGCACGCTGAGCACAATGGCCACGACCATGCGCCAGACCAAAGAAATGTCGAGCCCCAGGGTGACCACCCAATCGACGGCCTTGAGTCGCTCGAGGAATGTCTGTGGCTCCGACGTGTCTTCAGGTGGCTCAATGGCCGGCCCAGGCGTTGCCGATAACCGTTTTTCTCGGTAGCGTCGGCCGAGTTCCGCGTGATAACCAGCCTTGTCGACGGCCGCAATCAACTGCTGTGAATCGATCGTCTTGGGATATTCGACGCGAGCCGTGTTCGTGGCGAGGTTGACCGACGCGTGCACACCCTCAAGAGAATTGAGACTTTTCTCGACGCGTGCGACGCAACTGGAACACGTCATGCCTTCGATGTCAAGAACAACCGACGTGTCTTGAACGATTTTCGCCACGATTGTCTTCCTTCCGCCTCCTCACAGTCTGCCTCTAGCCGACGAGGGATGCAAAAGGTCGTGCCGACTTTCACGAGTCATGACTGAGATGGGCAAACGGAGTGCGTCCCACCTCGCTTTCGAAAGGTGGGACGCACTCCGTTGCACAACGGTGCGGGTTACGAGCCGTTTCGGGGGCAGTCGCCGTGGTGCCCGAGGCCCAAGATGCCGGCCATGCGGCCGTGTCCGGGTCCGCGCTGGCCGTCTTTGTGCAGGCGCCCATCGGGCTCAGTTTGTCCGGCCTGTGGGTCGGTCGGAGCTTGCAAACCATTCGCACCTTCGGGCGGGGTCGTTGATCCTGAGGCGCCGGGGTCACCGGGCATCATTCCGCCGTCGTCCTGTCCGCGGCCGCCGTCCTTGCCTGAATCCATGCCGGAATCCTGCCCGTTGCCGTGCCCCATCTGACTCGACACAGCGTGGTGCGCGCGGGCCACGTTCATGCCGATGGCCGCGCCCCCCAGACCCGCGACAAAGATGATGCCGATACCGGCGGCGGCCACACCCGCGATGGCTCCCGGACCCCAGAACTTCTTGGGGGTAATCGCCGACACCGGCTCGGGCACTGTGGCACCTTTCGCGTCAGATGTGCTCGACGTTTTGGCCCGTGGTGCTTTGTCGCTTTCAGCTTTCGAGCCAGTCGTTTTTGCACCGGCGCTCGTCACACTCGAAGCCGACGGCTTGATGTTCTTAATCTCGTCCTTAGGCATGTACTGTTCCTCTCGGATTCGTTAAACCTGTCATGCGGATTGCGTGACTGTGTCTACTGTGACGCCCGAGTCTATGGACGGACTATGGAGAGCTTGAGTGACTGTTATGAGAAATATCTTCACCAGCTGCCACGATGCGACGGGCCATTCCACTAAAAATGATGCCGTGCAACGGAAGGATCGAGAGCCAGTAAAGTCGCCCCGCCAAGCCTCGGGGAAAGAAGATGGCGCGTTGTGTGTAGAGACAACCATCGCCCTGCAGGGTATCGGTGACGGACAATTCCAACCAGGCCAGTCCGGGAACCTTCATCTCGGCGCGAAGCCTGAGAAACGCACCGCGATCAATTCGCTCGACACGCCACCAGTCCAGCGCGTCACCGACACGAAGGTGCGACGGGTGCGCCCGACCGCGCCGGAGCCCGACACCACCCACCATTTTGTCGACCGCTCCTCGGGCAGCCCATGCCATCGGCAGGGAGTACCACCCGTTGTCGCCACCGATGCCTTCAATCACCGACCAAATATCCGCGGCGGATGCGGCAGACGCACGCGTGCGCACATCGAGATAAACGCGATGCCCCGCCCACTCAGGGTCACTCGGCAACGGGTCGCTGGGTGCGCCGTCGACGCTGGAGTTCTGCCAGCTTGTCTCGATGTCACCCTCCTTCATCTTGCCGAGAGCAAGGTGAACCGCCGTGCGATAGGACAGGAGCCCCTCGGCGGGCGGGGCGATCACGTCGTTGATTGTCGTGTCGCTCATGACGCAGTCGTGTTGCAGACTCGCAATAATGGGCACGGCGAGAGCGCGAGGAATGGGTGTGACGAGGTTTACCCACTGACTGGCGAGATAGGGCGTGAGCACAGGAAGCCTCAGAATTTTTCGCGGTTTCATGCCGGCCTCCACGGCATATTCGTTCATCATTTGCGAATAGGTGAGCACCTCTGGACCGCCGATGTCTGCTACCCGCGAAATGGCCGCAGGCACGGAAGCAGCCGCAATGAGGTAGTAAAGCACGTCACGCACGGCGATGGGCTGAATCTTGTTTCCGACCCATTTCGGTGCCGTCATGACAGGCAAGACATCGGTGAGGTGACGGATCATTTCAAAACTGGTGGATCCGGAACCGATGATGACACCGGCCTGAAGAACGAGGGTGGGCACGCCAGACCCGAGCAGGATCTGGCCCACTTCGGCGCGCGAGCGTAGGTGCTTTGACAGCGGAACATGGTCAGGATGCAGCCCACCGAGGTACACGATTCTCGTGACGCCACACTCGCGAGCGGCCCGGGCGACATTCGAGGCACAGGTGACCTCAGTCTTCTCGAAATCTCCGTGCTTGCCCATGGAGTGCACGAGGTAGTAGAGCACGTCAACATCGACACAGCTCGCGCTGACCCTGTCGGCATCGAGGAGGTCACCTTCAACGATTTCAACTCGCGTCACCCAGGGAACATTGCGCAGCTTCTCAGCGTTGCGCACCAACACACGCACGTGCCACCCGGCGTCGAGCAAGCGCGGTACAAGCCGGCCTCCGATATAACCGGTCGCACCGGTCACCAGTGCTCGGCGGACTGTCATGTTGCCAGCGTACGAAGTGCGCCACAGAAAAGCCAACCTCTCCGGTGTTACCTTGGCAATTGTGGGGAGCAACAGTGCGCCGCTTCTTCGGGGGCTAAAAGCGTCATCACTCGCGACGATTATCGTCGTCGCCCTGTCGTGCGGCCTGTCCGCGTGTTCGACGGTCGTATCGGTAACCGCCGCACACACGGCGGCCAGTTCCGCATCGCCTGAAAGACCGGCGACGAAGACACCGCGTCCCGCGGAGTCACCCACCCCCACCAGCGCCGCGGCGCCCACCTTTGCCGCTGGGGTTGATGCCTTCGCCCAGATGTTGAGCACCCTGCCCACCGATGACCTGCCGGAGTCACACACGGGATATGTGCGGGAACTCTTTAATCTCTGGATCGACGCAAATGGCAATGGCTGTAACACGAGGGCCGAAGTGCTGATTACCGAGTCGATGAGCAGCGTCACACGGCACGGAACGTGCACGATTGACGTGGGCTCTTGGGTGTCGCTCTACGACGGACTAACTCTGACTGCGGCGGGCGACCTCGATATCGACCACGTGGTTCCGCTCAGCGAGGCGTGGAAATCCGGCGCGTGGCAGTGGGATGCGGCAACGCGAGAACAGTTTGCCAACGACCTTGGCTATGCCGGGTCACTGCTCGCCGTCTCGGCGCACGCAAACCGATCCAAGGGCGACAAAGACCCGGCTCAGTGGCTGCCGCGAGCCGGCGAGGCCTGTGATTACGTCGAGCGCTGGATCGCCGTCAAATATCGCTGGTCACTGAGCGTCGACACCGCAGAGCGAAACACGCTCAGTGCAACCCTTTCGGGCTGCGCCACGCTCTCAGAGACCGTGCCTGACAAGGCGCTCATCACCGTGTCAACAAATCCCGGGGGTGCGCCGGCGCCTGGGCCGGCCGGAGGAAACGGATCAGGAGATGGCATGACCGACCCGGACTACGGCACGTGCAAGGTGGCCAAGGCAAACGGCCGCGGGCCGTACCTCAGGGGCATCGATCCCGAGTACGCGTTCTACCGAGACGGCGACAAAGACGGCATGGTTTGCGAATAAGAAGCGGTCTTAACGAGATGAGCCCGGGATTACTCCCGGGCTCATCCGCTGATTACGTTACTGGTGCGACTACTTGCAACCGCAAGAGCCGCCGCAGCAACCGCCCTCTTCGCCGCCGCCAACTTGGGCGGTAGCTTTGGGCGATTCAAGTTTGATTCCCTCTGTCATAGTGCACCTTCTCTCTGCGCTCCCTGACGTGGGAGCAACACCTGTTTATAGTCTGAGCCGGATAACGCAAAAAACCAAACGCTTATTCCCGCGCGGCGGCAAAATTAGGTCGCGAGGGGCTCGATGAGTTGGGCTCCATGATTTCGCACGTTACCCACTGCCGCGCCCACGGCATAGGCCTCGAACGTCTGTGCGGTGGCCTGCGCGGCCGTCTCGAGAAAATTCAGCGATTCGGCTGCGGAGGCAAAGTCGCCCGTGAGCCACGCGTCGTAGGTCTCGGGGCCGAGCAATACGGGCATGCGATCGTGAATCGGAATGATGCTTTCCAGCGCGCTTCTCGTGATGATCGTGGTCGTGCGGCGCACGTGTCCCGGCTCACCCTCAGGAACGGCTGGGTCGATCCAATCTTCGAAGAGTCCGGCCATGGCAAGACCCCTTCCACCACTCCCCCGGATGTAATAAGGCTGTTTCTCGCCGGCCGCGTTTACACTCCACTCGAAGTAGCCCGAGGCGGGCACGATGCAGTGGCGGTGACGAAAAGCCTCTCTGAACATGCCGTTCGTGGCCACCCCTTCGATGCGGGCGTTGACCGGTTGAGGGCGTTCGGCGAAAGATTTCTTCCACGCGGGCACAAAACCCCAATGCGCCCAGTCCACGATGCGCTGCACCACGCCGGTCGTCGCGTCCGGTTGCTCGACTACGACGGGCACCTGTGCCGTTGGTGGAATGTTGTAGTTTTCGAAGTCAGGATTCCAGCCCTCAAGATTCTCGAGCAGATCGGGCAGTGCGCCACTGAGCGTTCGCGCCACGACGTATCTTCCACACACGGAGCCATGCTAGGTCACAACCTCGATGTGGCAGAAGTCACCCAATGTTGGGAGAGTAGAGACATGGAAACCCTTTCTCTCACTGTGACCGGAATGACCTGCCAACACTGCGTGGCCAGTGTGACGAAGGAAGTTAGCGAGGTTGCGGGGGTGCAGTCTGTTGCAGTGGAACTCGACGAAGGTGCCGTGACAGTCACGGGTTCAGCGCTTAATACAGAGACCATCATCAGTGCGATCGCCGAAGCCGGCTATGCGGCAAGCATCTAGCGAGACTTCTCGGTGCTAGCGCGCCCCGAGAACTGCGAGCAACTCCGCCTTCGTCATCGAAGAATATCCCGTGACACTTTTCTTGCGGGCGGCTTCTTTCAGTTGCGACACCGTCCAAGTGTCGTTGGGCTTGGTGGCTAGCGCGACGTCCTTCTTGACGTCGGCAACGATGGCCTTGGTTACCGTCTTGGCCGTTCGGGCGCCCTGCTTTACGTTCTTGGCCGTCGCCTGAGCAGTCACCTTGACGGCTTTGCTGGTCGACACCGCCGCTTTCTTTACATCTCTTTTGGCTTCACCGAAAGCGCGGTCCACGTCCGACTCAATTTTTCGCGCCGCCTTCTTGCCTTCACTAATTTTGCGTGAGAACAATTTCGAAGCCGTTGAGGCCATGACGATCACCTTTCCCTGAATACATCGAGTGCGTCACTGCTGACTCTACAACCCAGCTCCAGTCGCCTGAGCGGAACGGGGAGATGCCCAGGTAATAGTTCGTAGGAGATATCGCACTTGCCGGCACATGCGACAACAATGGATGCAACACCATTTTTTGGGACTCTAAAAACCAAGGAGAAATAATGACACGCACCTCATTTCGCAAGCGCCTGGCACTCGGCGCCGCAGCCACCGTGGCTGCTGCTGCCCTGCTGCTCACCGGTTGCGCAAGCGGCTCAGCCTCTGGCGACTATGTCACCGCTGGCAAAATCACCGTGGGAACAGGCGAGCCCGCCTACTTTCCCTATGTAATTGACGATGCACCCGAGTCCGGAGAAGGTTTTGAGGCAGCCGTTGCTTACGCCGTTGCCGAGGAGTTGGGCTTCGCCGCAGCTGACGTCGTGTGGGTGCGCACCACATTCGACGCCGCCATCGCTCCGGGAGCCAAGGACTTTGACTTCAACCTGCAGCAGTACTCCATCACCGACGAGCGCAAGGCCAACGTTGACTTCTCGTCGCCGTACTACTCGGCGCCGCAGGCCGTGATCACCGTCAAGGGATCAAAGGCGGATGGCGTGACTAGCATCGCCGGCCTGAAAGACCTGCTGGTTGGCGCCGCTTCGGGAACCACCAGCTTCACTGTGATCGAAGATCAGATTAAGCCATCGGCCGGAGCGCAAGCGTTCAACTCGAACGACGACGCCGTGCTCGCTCTGACCAGTGGTCAGATCGATGCCCTCGTGGTCGACCTACCGACCGCTTTCTATCTCACCGGTGCCGAACTCGATAACGGTGTTCTGCTCGGGCAGCTGCCGGCAGCCGCGGGTGTGAGCGACCAGTGGGGACTCGTTCTGCCCAAAGGCAGCAAGCTCACCGCTGCCGTGACAAAGGCCATCGACGATCTCACCGCTGACGGCACCTTGTATGCCATCATCAAGAAGTGGTTGGGTGCCGACGCCGGTGCGCCCCTGCTGACCTAACAGGTATTCTCACTTGTGTGAATAACGACCGAGAGGCCCGACGGCCCAGCGCAACTGAGCTGGATCGTCGGGCCTTTCGCCGTCGCCAGAACACACGCTCGGTCATCATCTCGTTGGTGAGCACGATAATTTTCGCGGTGGTGATCTGGCTCGCGGTGGTCAACTCCCCCGGCTGGCAGCAGGTGCAGAATTCATTCTTTAACTGGGACACGATTGTGCAGGCGTTCCCTCGCGTGGGTGAGGGACTTTGGCTGAACATCCGTGTGTTGTTCTACGCCACGATCGGCGTGGCCGTCTTGGCATTCATCATTGCGATAATGCGTACCCTCCGTGGTCCGGTGTTTTTTCCGCTTCGGGCTCTTGCGGCCGGCTATACCGACCTCTTTCGGGGCATGCCGCTGATCATCGTGCTCTACCTTGTCGGATTCGGTATTCCGGGGCTTAACCTCTTTGGTCGCATGCCCCTCGAGTTCTGGGGAACCATTGCCCTCGTGACGACCTATTCGGCATACGTCGCTGAGGTATTCCGCGCCGGCATCGAATCCGTGCACCCCTCACAGAGGCTGGCGGCACGATCGCTGGGGCTTTCGTACGCCAAGACACTGCGACTGGTGGTGATGCCGCAGGCGATTCGCAAGGTCACTCCCGCCCTGATGAATGACTTCATTGCCATGCAGAAAGACGTTGGGCTCATCTCGGTGCTGGGCGCCGTGGATGCCGTGCGCGCCGCCCAGATTGAAACCGCCGCCGCCTTCAACTTCTCGCCCTATGTCTTGGCTGGCCTGTTGTTCGTGCTGCTCTCGTTGCCCATGATTCGCATCAGCGACTGGTACACGGGTCGTCTGCGCAGGCGAGAACAGATGGGTGCCCTGGTATGACCCCGCAGGCAAACACGTCACGACGTGGCTCCGAACCCGCCGTCGTGCGCGTTGAGAACGTGTACAAGTCGTTCGGTGACACTGACGTGTTGCGGGGAATCACCCTCGCCATCGATCATCACGAAGTTGTGGCGCTCATCGGCAAATCAGGATCCGGCAAGTCGACCCTGCTGCGATGCATCAACCTGCTGGAACAAGTCGATGACGGACAGATTTTTCTCGATGATAAGGAACTCACCGATCCGCTGGTGAAACAGGACGACGTTCGCTCGCACATCGGTATCGTGTTTCAGCAATACAACCTGTTTCCGCACATGACCGTTGTCGACAACGTTGCGCTGGCGAACAGACACGTCTTCAAGAAGGGCAAGCACGAGGCCCGTGACGAAGCTCGGGCATTGCTCGAACGGATCGGTCTCGGCGATAAGGCCAACGAGTACCCCGATCGCCTCTCTGGCGGACAACAACAGCGGGCGGCGATTGTTCGCGCGATAGCCACCAATCCGCGCGTGCTTCTGCTCGATGAGGTGACGAGCGCTCTCGATCCCGAACTCGTGGGCGAAGTTCTCGATCTGATCCGTGAACTCAAACAGACCGGCGTAACGATTGTCATGGCGACACACGAAATGAATTTTGCGCGCGACGTAGCCGATCGCGTCGCATTTCTCGATGACGGCGTGATTCTTGAACAGGGCCCCGCGAAGCAAGTATTGACGACACCGCGCGAGGCACGCACACGCGAATACCTCAAACGCTTCAACGCTGCGCACTAGTCCGAGTCGTCACCGGTGTGAGGGGACTGCGCGCTCCTCAGGTGGTTCATCACTGTGGTGCGACACAATGACAACATGAGTCCCTCGCGCGCGTCGACATCTCGCTCGTCACAGGTGCAGCCGTCACCTCGACGATCATGGTTCGGGTGGGTCGTTGCGTTTATCTTGGCGGTGGGCGTGCTCGTGGCAGCCGGAGCATTCTTTGGCGTTCTGCACTTCGGCCCGGATTCGGCGGCAAACTCCCCTTCGACCCAGACACCCTCAGCGACAACGACAGTGCAGACGCTCACACCCGCCCCCACGACGGCGACTACGGCGACCCCGAGCGGTGATCGCCTCGCAATCAACCGGCAAATTCGCGAGGCCGTGTTTACCTGTGGCGAAAATCTCCTGCCGCTGAGCTCGCTGACCGCACAAACTGTCACCTTCATTTATGCGGCATCGGATGCGCCGCCGCAGGTCGCACGGGATCAGGCCGTTTACGATCTGTGCGACCGGTATCTCGGTGGCAGCAATTGGCGTGACCTCTCACCAGCCCAGATCAACGCCGTGCACAACGGCGACTACGGCAGATGGACGAACAACAACGCCGTGGCTCTGCGCGATGATGCCGGCGACGTCATTCTGGTCGGTGTGAACGAAGCCAATCAGGTGGCGGTCATACTCTGGGGTCCGGCAGGCACTGTGGACTACTAGGGGCAGGAGCCGGCGGGGCAGGATTTGACGCCCCACTCGCGAAACCACCGAGCGAAGGCATGCTTCGCTCGGCGCGAGCGTGGCCCCCGTAGGTTCATTCACCCACCCCACAAAAAGAACAAGACCCCACAAGGGGGTCTTGTTCTTTTTGTTGCGGGGGCAGGATTTGAACCTACGACCTCTGGGTTATGAGCCCAGCGAGCTACCGAGCTGCTCCACCC
>CAFBMB010000017.1_pt1 | contig 15777 bp, 16 predicted proteins | sample 7268381 | NCBI WGS metagenome assembly CAFBMB01 (sample SAMEA6814053, study PRJEB35770) | freshwater metagenome | biome: Freshwater; feature: Freshwater reservoir; material: water | place: Czech Republic | collected 2017-05-23 | depth 30m m
GGCCAGCCCAGCGCGCAATCGATGCCGAGCTTCTCAACGCGTGAGGCGGCATGCGTAATCTGCTCGTCGGCAACATCAACGGTCAACTCGAGCAGCGTGGCCTTCTCGCCCCACTCGATCACGGCGAGCGCCGTGCCCTTGGGCTCGGCCGCTAGGTCAACTCCGGCCGTGCGCACGAAACAAACCTACTGATCCACCAGCACCTTGCGGCGCAGCATGAAGTGCACACCGATCACCACGACCAGAGACGCGATCAGCATGATGTAGGTGACGCTCCACGGGAGGTTGTTAGCGGCGAAGACGCCGACCACGAGAGGCGCGAACCCACCAATGAAGAAACCGCCGAAGGCCACCATGCCCGTGAGGGTGACGCCACCCAGCTCGTTTGACGTGCGAAAGTTTGTGGCCACGAGGGTGATCGAAAACATGGTGGGCGAAATGCCGGCCAGCAGCATCCACAACCAGGGTGCCGTGCCGGGCATAAACCACAGTCCCAGATAGCCGATAATCACGCAGACTGCCACGACCACATAGAGCATGCCGAGGTTGCGCACCTTGGCCACGAGCGGAGCCACAAAGAATCCGATGGGAATGCCCACGGCCGCATAGAGCGCCAGCAGTTCGCCGGCCACGGCCGGTTCGATGCCGGCGGTCTGGCCGAGAATGGTGGGCATCCACGCCACCACGGTGTAAAAGTTCATGGTGCTCATGGCATAGATCACGAGCATCGCCCAACTGGTGGGGTGCGACCAGACGCGCTTGGTGATGACGCTGTGGCTCACCGCCGGCGCCGAATCGGGCGCGGCAGCCAGAGCGGAGGGCACAGCCGACGCGCGGCGGGTGAAGATGGCAATCAGCCACGGTAGCACCGCAATCACCTCGATCACGCCCCAGACGCCGACCGCGGCGCGCCAGCCGACCCATTCGGCAATCGGCACGGCGAGCAGTGGCGGGTAAATGGTCGAGAACACCATGACCGTGAGGTAGACCGTGCTCACCGAAACAATGCGATCGGGAAAGAAGCGCTTGACCAGCGGCGGCAACAGCATGTTGCCGGCACCGATGCCGAGCATGGCCACGATCGACCACGCAAAGAAGCCAATGGACTCACCGGCGAAGGCCCGCAGAATCTGGCCGGCGCCAATCATGGCAGCGGCAATCACAATCGTCCATTCCAGCGAGATGCGGCGGGCCACGAACGGAGTGATCAGCGACGCGAACGCAAACATAAACGGACCAACCGTGCCGAGCAGGCCGTAGGTGACGTCGGTCAGGCCAATATCTGCGCTGATGCTTGCTGCCAGTGGCGAGTACGACGTGATCGCTGTGAGCAGACCAAACGCCAGCAGCAGAATGCCCAGATAGGCGGCACCGCGACCCTGGCGTGCCGTTGCGGCGGGCTTTGTTGACTTTGCTGAGGCGCTCGATGATGCCGGCGTCGTTGCCGGCTGGCTGTTTGTCATGGCCCTAGCCAACCAGTTTTTTCGCTCGGCCGGCTAGTTTTTGTGCGCACGGTGCGTGGGGCGGGTGCGCGTTATAGATTCACTTCATACGAACTCGTTCTATTCGAACTTGCCGGGAGGCATCATGAAAATATTTGACGTGCGCGATGTGCCTCAGGCAACCGATACGCAGCTAGCCGTTGTTGACAACCCTCGGCACCGGCACATCCTCAAGAACTTTCGCCGCCACGGAATCCTCGAAGTGTCTGGTCTCTGGCCACAAATACTCGACCCAATCATGACCGTCGAGCAGCCGCTGTACAAGATGTTCGAGGGTGGCCGCTATCACGTGTTCGACGGCATGGATGCGGTGAAGGGCTTCTACTCGACCATCACCGACGGCGAGGTGAACGTCTTCGGACCCATCGAGGAGCACGTCGCGGTGAGCGACCACGGCATTTTTACCGAGGCAATCTTTGCCCGAGTTGTGCGCGGTGACTCGCCGTTCTTGACCCCAGAGGATGGCGTTGAGGCGGACGGCATTTACCAAATCACCAACCACATCGCCATGGCGTGGCCCTATGAAAAGGGCCGCCTGCAGGGCGAGCATGTGTGGGAGAACAACCTCAGCCGCGAGGTGGCGGAGGTGGGTGACCCGAGTTACCTCATCAGCCCCGAGCAGGCGCGCGAGCGGTTGGCTCCGTTGCTGGCGCAGAGTCCGCTGGACGAAATTGTTGAGGGGCTGAAGCTGTTCGCTGACGATTGACGCTTGATGATTGACGCCAGCGGGTCCCCTCGCAGGAAAGACCCCAGCGGGTCCCTGAGGAAAGACCCCAGCGGGTCCCTGAGGAAAGACCCCAGCGGGTCCCTGACGGCAAAGCAATGCTTTGCCCCAAGTCAGGGGCCCAAGAATCCCTAGCGGCAAAGCAGTGCTTTGCCTCAAGCTAGGGGCCCAGAAGGTTCGAATGCACATCACGCGGGGGCGCAAACAAAAATCGCTCCGGCGAACATGCCAGAGCGATTTTGTTTGTGACCCCAGCGGGATTCGAACCCGCGTTACCGCCGTGAGAGGGCAGCGTACTAGGCCGCTATACGATGGGGCCAGCGACGTAACGATTATGCCACGGGCGCGATAAGCGGGCATAATCCGGCAGGTTTCGATACGCCACTGCGTGGCTACTCAACCAGCGGGTATGGCAGGTTTCGATACGCCACTGCGTGGCTACTCAACCAGCGACCGTGGCTACTCAACCAGCGAGTGGCGAGTGGCGACTGTGCCTAGATGAGCACGCGGCACGCGGCCGGAACAACCTCGACGTCGATCGGCAGCGACCATAGCCGCTCGCCATCCGCATACGCCACGATGCCCGGAGCGTCCACCGTGACGCGCTTGCCACTTTGCAGACTCACCTCAGGCTCACCTATGTGCCGGCCCGAGAACACCCGCGGATACAGCCACAAGAACCGCCGACGCGTCACGGGTGCGAGCACAAAGACATCCAAGGTGCCGTCGGTGATGGACGCCTCGGGCGCGACCCGCATGCCGCCACCCATCGACTCGCCATTGGCGACCGAAATGAGGATCGCTTGGCGTTCGGTCGTCACGCCATCCACGGTGAGCGTGTAGGTGCGCGGCGTGAGGCGCAACAGTTCGCGCAGAATCGCCAGCGTATAGCGACTCTTGCCACGCGGCCGCGTCATGGTGTTGGCGCGCTCGTTCACGATGGCATCGAATCCGGCCGACAGAATGCAGACAAACCAGCGGTGCTCGCCGTCCTTGCTAGCCCGCGCCAGGTCGATCACCTTCGGGCCGCGCTCGAGGGCAGCGAGAAAGTGCTCGACGGCCGCATGCGGATCGGCCAGCGGCAGATTCGTGAACCGCGCGAAGTCGTTGCCCGTTCCGGCCGGAATCACACCCAGAGGCAGTCTCGTTTGGGCCACCAGATTGATGCCGAGGCTCACCATGCCGTCGCCGCCCACCACCAGCAGGGCGTCGGCCTTCTTAATGGCCTGCGCGGTGGCTGCGCGCAGCGACGTGTAGTCGGGCTCGCGGCACACCGTCACCTCGTGACCGGCCGCCACCACCTGGGCCACCACGGCATCGCCCACGCGGGCGTTCTTGCCGAACGCAGCGTTGGGGTTAATGGCCACAACAATGTGGCGAGGCTTTGCCATGCGCCCACTCTGCCACAGGGCGCGCCCTCCTCCCCAGTCGTGCAGGATGCTCGTTGCCCACGTTGTTGCCGATTGCCCCATAACGACCACTGTTGTTGCGCTTAATTTAAGCGATGACAGCCCAGCGATGCTCCCGAGGACCGAACTTGTCTAACGTGAGTAGACAGGCTTGTCAATGTCGGGGTCGACATTTATCATGAAGAAGCGAGACCTTGAGAAAGAACTTCGAAAGATGGCGAAAGCCAATGACTGTGAATTCGTCATTGTCGGAGGGGCAAGTCATGACACGTACCGATTTAACGGACTGCTCATCGCCATCCCTCGCCACACTGAAGTAAACAAATACACCGCGCGCGACATCCTCAAAGACTGTCGAGCAACTCTGAACCACAGCGAAAGGGGCAACGTGTGAAGAGACGAGTTTGGGAAGCAACCGCACGCCAGGTGGGCAAATTCTGGTACATCCAGATCGAAGGGGTTCGCGGTTCGACACAAGGCCGCTCCGTCAAAGAGATTGACGTCATGGTGCGCGACTACATCTCGATCATGACCGAAACGGCGCCCGACAGTTTCGACGTCAACATGCAATTGCTCCTGCCCGATGACGTTGCGGCCACGCTCAAGCGCGCTGGCGAACTTCGCGACATCGCCGACACCGCGCGCAAGGAGGCGGCCGCCGAATCACGCCGCGCGGCCAAGGCCCTCCGAGCATCCGGGCTCACTGTGCGCGACATCGGCGCAGCCCTGGGGGTCTCGTTCCAGCGAGCCCACCAACTCGTCAGGGGGTAGGTTCGCGGCGGCTCAACCGCCTGGGGCAATATCGGTCGGGATTACACATAGCGCCAACAACACAGGGCACCGAGCCGAAGCCCGATGCCCTGCGAGAAGAAGAGACGAACTACTTCTTTGTGGTCGTGCGTGCAGCCGGTTTCTTGGCCGGAGCTGCCTGCGTTGCGCGAGGTGCGCTGGTGGTTGCCGAAACGGCTGCGGCCGAAGCAGCAGGCTTGGCAGCAACTGCCTTGATCGAGCGCCCGAACAGCGGACCGTAGGTGACACCAGCGATGAGCCCACCAACGATGGGGAACACGATAAACACCCACACCTGCGAGAGCGCGGCTGGGCCACCGTAGATGGCCGTGGCGATCGAGCGAGCGGGGTTGAAGCCACCACCCGTAACAGGCACGGCAACGATGTTCAACATCACGAGAGTAAAGCCGATGGCGATGGGTGCAAAGCCAGCGGGGTTGAGCTTGTCGGTCGCGCCCATGACCACCCACACGAGGATTGCCGCGGCAACAACCTCGATGATGATGGCGGCCGGCAGCTCAAAGTGCAGAGGCGAGTGCTCGCCGTATCCGTTGGACGCAAAGCCGCTGCCCACCAGGTACGAAAGCAAGCTCTGATCGTTGTTCGAGGGGCCAAACATGGCAATGACATAGAGCACACTCGAGGCGATGATTCCGCCGATGAGCTGGGCCACGATGTAGCCGAGCACGTCGCGCCACGCGAAGCGGCGACCGAGGGCCAGGCCGAGCGTGATGGCAGGGTTGAAGTGACCGCCCGAGATGCCACCAACGGCATAGATGGCCACCATTACCGAGAGACCCAGAGCAAAGGCCACACCGAGGAATCCGGCGCCATTGGTCTGGTTGCCGCCGAACGTCGTGGCAAACAGTGCTGCGCCGCCCACGCCGAAGACAAGAACGAAGGTTCCAAACACCTCAGCGAGGAATCGGTTGGTATACGTAGGAGTTGAGTCAGCCATAACTGGCGGCACCCTTTCTTTTTTCGTGTCTGAGCAACCTCAAGTGGTCGCTTCCGTCTCTGAGGCTAGTCGAACTTAGCGCGCCTAGAAGACCACAACACCCTTGATGGTGGTTCCCACTTCGCTGTCGTGGAACGCCTTGTTGATGTCTTCGAACGGGTATTCCTTCACCATTTTGTCGAAGGGGAATTTGCCCGCGTGATACAGGGCAATGAGCTGCGGGATGAACACCTGTGGCACCGCAGCACCTTCAACAACACCGATGATGTTACGGCCATCAAGCATGCCCATGTGGTCGAGCTCCACGGGCGTGCCGGGAACGCTCAGGCCGACGAGGGCCGTGGTGCCGCCGATGCGCAAGATGTCGTTGCTCATGCGCACGACCTTCATGTTGCCGGTGGTGTCCATGGCGTAGTGGGCGCCGCCGCCGGTCGCGGCGATGATCTTTTCCTTGAGGTCGGCGTCGGCACCGTTGAAGGTGTGCGTTGCACCGAGTGTCTGAGCCAGCTTGAGGCGGTCATCGTTGATGTCGACCACAATCACCGTCGTGGCACCCGAGGCGAGAGCAGCCATGGCGCCGGCCAGACCCACGCCACCGCCGCCGAACACCACGATGGATGTCGCCGGGCGCACCTGGAGCGCGTTGATCACGGTGCCAGCCCCGGTGCTGAGTCCACAGCCAAACGGCCCCAGAATGCGGTGCAGCTTGTCGGGTGTGTTGTCGGGCAGTTTCACCACGTTCCGCACGTTGGCCACCGAGTGTCGCGCAAACGATGACTGGCCAAAGTAGTTACCGCTCACGGCGCTGCCGTCGGCCGCAGTGATATTGGTCGAGCCGTCGAGACGCCGACCAAACATGTTGAGCAGCAGAAACGATTCACACGCGAAGGGACGGCCCGAGAGGCACGGGCCACACATGCCGCACGAGTTGAAACCCATGATGACCTTGTCGCCGGGTGTGAGCGTGGTGACTCCGGGACCCACTGCCTCAATCACTCCAGCGCCCTCGTGGCCGAGCACGCGCGGCATGTCGACCATGCCGGCCTGCACGAACATGTCGCTGTGGCACACGCCCGTGGCAATGTTGCGCACGAGAACCTCGCCAAAGCCCGGGTCGTCGAGGTTGACGTCTTCAATGGCAAATTGTCCGCCGTTTTCTCTGATGACGGCAGCCTGTGTTGTGATCATGGTCTCTCGATTCTCACGTCGTTGTGTGTCTGTACTCTGCCCGCAATTCGGTCTGATGTCCACGGGTTAACTAAATGACAACAAAAATAATTGAGTTTGTCAACGAAGTTCCCGGCTAGCATTATCGAGTCGACACCCCGGAATTGCGACGTCGCTCGGGGCTCGCTGAAAGGACGCTCGTTCAATGCAGAATCAGGGACTCGGATCGTGGGCCGCCCGACGCCGCATCAAATCCGCCGGCGCGACTGCGTTCATTTTTGACGATGTGGCTACCACCTACGACGAGCTGTTCGACCAGTCAAACCAACTGGCTCATGCCCTGCGCGACAGCGGCGTGCGAGCGGGCGACCGCGTGGGTTACCTGGGCGAAAACCACCCGAGCTTTATCGTCACGTTTCTGGCCAGCACGCAACTCGGCGCTCTTTTCGTTCCGCTCAACACGCGTCTGGCTCCCGCCGAAGTCGCCTACGCCCTCGAGAACAGCGGGGTGAGTGTGCTCATTCACTCGGCCGCGCTCGCTCCCCTCGCCGTGCAGGGTTCTGCGGGCACGTCGCTGCGTCTCATCCAGGCCGACGGCATACCGCACGAACCGAGTGCGACGACGCTCGCCGAGTTCACCGCTGACGCTCCGACCACGTTCATGGACACACCTGTGACGCATGACGATCCGGCCCTGATTCTCTATACGTCGGGCACGACGGGTCGGCCCAAAGGGGCCGTGCTCTCGCACGGCAATCTCATCTGGAATGCGCTCAACGCCATTGTCGACTCCGACATCTCGTCGCGCGAAGTCTCGCTCATGGTCTCACCCCTCTTTCACGCGGCCGCGCTCGGCATGGGCCTTCTGCCCGTGCTGATGAAGGGCGGCACCCTCGTGCTCGAGGCCGGATTCGACGCGGGCCGCGCCCTCATGCTGATTGAGAAGCACGGCGTCACCATGATGAGTGGCGTGCCCACCACGTTCCAACTGATCGCGGAACACCCCGACTGGGACTCCACAGACCTCTCGAGCATGGAGCGCTTGACCTGCGGAGGCTCCGCCATTCCCGCTCGCGTGCTCGAAGCGTTTGAAAAACGCGGTCTGGCTTTCACGCTCGGCTACGGCCTGACCGAAACCGCTCCGGGGGCCAGCATCATGCCCCCACGCTTCAGCCAATCAAAAGCCGGGTCGTCGGGTCTGCCCCACTTCTTTGTCGCCATGCGTATCAGAAGTGAAGAAGGCGCCGAGGTCGCGGTCGGCGAGGTGGGCGAAATCCAGGTGCGCGGACCCAACGTGATTCGCGAATACTGGAACAATTCCGAGGCCAGTCGCGAAGCGTTTGCCGACGGTGACTGGTTCAAGACCGGCGATATGGGGTATCTCGACGACGAAGGATTCGTGTTCATCGCCGACCGGCTCAAAGACATGATCATCTCGGGAGGCGAAAACATCTATCCCGCCGAGATAGAGCACGTCATTTATGAACTCCCCGGGGTCACGGCCGCGGCCGTGGTCGGAGCACCCGACGAGAAGTGGGGCGAAGTGCCGTGGGTGATTCTCACCGTGGCTGATGGCATCACGATCACGCTGGATGACCTTCGCGCGCACCTGACCGACCGCGTTGCCCGCTACAAGATTCCCAAAAATCTTTTCGTGATCGACGAGATGCCGCGCACCGCCAGTGGCAAAATCCGAAAGGGTGATCTGCGTCAGCGCTTTATCGGCTGACCCGCGTCGCGATGTGATGGCCCGAGAAGCCCTCGACCCTAGAGCGCAATTTTGGCGAGCAGTCGGCGTAATTCGACGCGCTCGTTCTCGCTGAGGGCGGTGAGCGTTTCCGACTCTGCCTCGCTGGCGGCCTTGTGTGCCGTGGCGTAGACGCGCTTTCCTTCGGGAGTCGCGACAATAACGTTGGAACGACGGTCGCTCGGATCGGGTTTGCGTTCAACCAGCTCGGCGCGCTCAAGCGTGTCAACGATAGCCACGATCTGACTTGCATCGAGCGAGAGAAACTCGGCCAGTTCACGTTGGTTTGGCTGCATGTCACTCGCCGCCAGCGACAAGACAGCGTAGCTGCGCGCTTTGAGGCCCACCTCGGCAAAGCGTCGGTTTGCGAGGGTGATTCCGAGGGCGCGGGCACGCGCCAGCAAAAAAGCCGTCTCTTCGGCCAGCGGGGAGGCGACAAAACGGGCGTCGACACGTTGTGCCATCTGACCACCTCGCTTTCGATTTGGCACTCGGAACGCGCCTCTTCATTGATAAAATATACTATTGACACCATAAAGCACTTAGAGTGTCGTTAAATAGGGTAACAAGGGTTTCGCGCCCTGCCTGCCCCAAAAATTCCTCGGTTTTAGCGCTCCCACCACACCACTGACCAAACCTACAGACCAAACGTCAGGAGAAAAATGTCACTCACAGGCAAAGTTGCGGTCGTCACCGGCAGCGGACAGGGTCTCGGCCTTGCTTACGCACAGGAGCTGGCTCGTCAGGGCGCATCCGTTGTCATCAACGATGTCAATGCCGAGGTGGCCAACGCCGCCGTCGCGACTATCACGGATGCCGGGGGCAAAGCCATCGCGGTGGTCGCTGCCGTCGGCTCTACCGATACGGCCAAGAAGCTCGTCGACACCGCCGTTTCAACCTATGGTCGCCTCGACATCATGGTCACCAACGCAGGCATCCTGCGCGACACCGTGCTCTGGAAAATGTCAGACGACGACTTTGACGCCGTGATCACTGTTCACCTCAGGGGAACGTTCACCTGCGCGCGTGAAGCCGTGATCTACATGCGCGAGAACGAGATTGCCGGGCGCATCATCTGCATCGGATCACCCACGGGCCAGCGCGGCAACTTCGGCCAGACCAATTACGCCGCCGCCAAGGCCGGCATTGTGGGAATGGTGCGCACCTGGGCTCTCGAGCTGAAGAAGGCCGGCATCACTGCCAATGCCGTGATCCCGGTGGCCGCGACGGCCATGACCGCGACGGTGCCGTACTTTGCTGCCGCCATCGAGGCCGACGCAAAGGGCGAGACCATGCCCGATTTCTTTCGCAAGACACTGGGCTTCGGCACCATCGGCGATGTGGCCGGACTCGTGGCCTACCTCGCTTCTGACGATGCCGCGAACCTCACCGGCCAGGCCATTGGCATTGGTGGCGACCGCCTGCAGATCTACACGCACCCCGAAGCGGCGGCGACCGAATACCACGAGAGCGGCTGGTCATCGGCAGACATCGCTGCGGCTTTCACCGGACCGCTGGCCTCATCAGCACAATCGGTCGGCGAAAAGTTCCCGGCGCTGCCCGACGACCTGGTTCGCGAATCGGCCAAGTAGACGGCAAAGGAGACGGCAAAGGAGACGGCATGCGTTACGAACTCAACCTGGATGTTGGCGCACTGACGGCCATCGATACTCACGTGCACATCGAGGTCGATGACCACGGGCACAACGCTCTCACCGACGACCTGGTTGAGGCGGCCAGCAAATACTTCAAGACCGACGGCCCCCGACCCACGCTCGACGACATCGCCGCCATCTATCGTGAGCGCAAGATGGCGGCCGTGGTTTTCACGGTCGATGCCACCACGTCGCTCGGCCACTCCCCCAACTCCACCGAAGAAATTGTGGCGGGCGCCATTCGCAACAGCGACGTGCTCATTCCCTTCGGCTCGGTCGATCCACTGCAGGGTTCGCGAGCCGTGGACCGCGCCAAAGACCTGTTCGAAACCTACGGTGTGCGCGGGTTCAAGTTTCATCCGACCTTGCAAGCATTCGATCCCAGCGACGAGGCGTTCACGCCCCTGTTCTCGGTGATCGACGAGATGGAAGTTCCCGTGATCTTCCACACCGGGCAGACCGGCATTGGATCGGGGCTGCCGGGCGGTCGCGGACTGCGCTTGGCGCTGTCCAACCCCATGCTGCTCGACGACCTCGCGGCGCGCTTTCCCGGGCTCGACATCGTGATGGCCCACCCGTCGGTGCCCTGGCAAGACGAGGCCCTTGCGGTGGCCACCCACAAGGCCAACGTGTGGATTGACCTCAGCGGTTGGTCGCCCAAGTACTTTCCCGAGAACCTGGTGCGGCAAGCCAACTCGATCCTGCAGAACAAGGTGCTCTTTGGCTCGGACTTTCCGCTCATCACCCCCGATCGCTGGCTGGGCGACTTCGCCAACCTGACGATCAAAGACGAGGTGCGCCCCAAGATTCTCAAAGAAAACGCCGTGCGGCTCTTGGGCCTCGGCTCATGAGCGATCTCTACCCGCTGTGCGACCCGCTCAACTTTGCCGACCTGCTCACACCCGCTGAGCAGGCGGCCATTCGTCGGTTGCGGGCCACCCTCGACACGAAGGTAAAGCCGCTCGTTAACGAATACTGGGCGCGTGACGAATTCCCCACGCAAATCATTCCCGACCTCGTGAGCCTCGGCATGATGAACCCCACCGAGCTCATCGATGCGGGTGAGACACCCGGGCAGATGTTTGCCGGATTCCGCACGTTCGAGCTCGCGCGCTGCGACACCTCCATCTCAACGTTCTACAACGCGGTCGCCGGACTTTTTCGCGCCACCATCAACCTCGGCGGTTCGCCCGAGCAGGTCGCCAAGTGGGATCCGCTGGTTCAGACGTTCGAACTGTTCGGCGTGTTCTGTGTCACCGAGCCCGAGCACGGCTCCGACATTGCGCGTGGGCTGTCGACGTCGGCCACGCGCACGGGTGACACCTGGACCATCAACGGCACCAAGCGGTGGATCGGTGGCGCGGGATTGGCCAACACGCTGGCCGTCTTTGCGCGCGACACGGCCGACGGCGAGGTCAAGGTGTTCCTCGTGCCTCACGACGCCCCCGGCGTAACGCTCACCAAGATCGAGGGAAAGATCTCGCTGCGCATCATGCCGAACTACGACATCGAGCTCAACGACGTGACAGTCAGCGATGAGAGGCGGCTGGTCAACGTCAACTCGTTTGCCGATGTGGCAAAGCTGCTCGGCACCACCCGTTCCATCGTGGCGTGGATTGCGTGCGGGGCCATGGCCGGAGCCTATGAGGCCGCCGTGCGCTATACGACCGAGCGCGACCAATTCGGCAAGAAGGTCGCCCACTTTCAGTTGGTGCAAGAGAAGCTCGCGACAATGCTCGCCAACGTCACGGCGGCACTGGCCATGACCGTGCGGCTGGCCCAGCAGGAGGCCGCCGGTGCCTACGCCGACGAGAACTCGGCCATGACCAAGATGTTTACCAGCCTCAAGCTGCGCGAGACCGTGGCACTGGCTCGCGAGGTGGCAGGCGGCAACGGCATCCTGCTTGAAAACGACGTCGCGCGTTTCTTTGCCGACGCCGAGGCCGTCTACTCCTACGAGGGCACGCACGAAATCAACTCCCTCGTCGTGGGTCGCGCCATCACCGGCAAGGGTGCATTCATTTAGCCTGCGCTTCTCCCCTCAGTGACACACGTCCACACTTTCCCGACTCCCGCCCTCATCCCGTTCCCACAGAAAGAGAAATCATGACCACCACCGTTACCTTCGCCGAACTCAAGGGCATGGAGGGCGCCGACCTCGGCTTCTCCGACTGGATCACCGTCGACCAGGAACGCATCAACACGTTTGCCGATGCCACCGACGACCACCAGTGGATTCACGTTGACGTGGAGCGCGCCAAGACCGGCCCCTTTGGTGGCCCCATCGCACACGGCTTCCTCACCCTGTCGCTGGCTATCCCCCTGTGGACCCAGATGCTGGATGTCTCAGACTGTGACACCAAGGTCAACTACGGTCTCGACAAAGTGCGCTTCGTGTCGCCCGTCAAGGCCGGGGCAAAGATTCGCATGAGCGCAAAGATTGCCAGCATCACCGAAGTTGCCGGCGGCGTGCAGTTGGCGGTTGACCAGGTCATAGAGGTTGAGGGATCTGAAAAGCCGGCTGTCGTTGCGCACAGCCTGTACCGCTTCTACGAATAGCGATTTACGCGACGGGCTGGGAATGCTCTCTCAGCCATTCCGTCATTTGCTCGAGCTCGAGGTCGCCGCGCGCGCAGGCGAACATGAACTCGAGATTCTGCCTTGTGTGGGCGCTCACTCTGAGGTCGTTGAGGCGAAGAAAGAGAACCATTGACGCCCAGGCAATTCGTTCGTTGCCATCAAAAAGGGCGTGATTTCGCGCCAATGAGTGCAGCAGTGCGGCTGCTTTTTCGAGCAAATCGGGGTACGTTTCCATGCCGAAAACCACGGCTCTAGGGCGATGGAGCGAGGATTCGATCAGACCGACATCTCGAATGGGGCCAATCCCTAAATGAGCAATGAGCGCTGCAACGTCTTCGATATCTATGTATCGAACGTCTGAGTCTTCGGGCATTTATGTGCGCGAGAGTTCGTCGAGAAGGTCGCCGTGTTCTTTCAGCACTTCTGCGATCGCCTTCTTAACGTCCGCCTTGTGGAGGCGCCGTTCGAGAAACTCATCAATTGCGCGAGTCACGGCCTCTTGCTTGCTGATTCCCTGGTCCTGCGCGAGGCGAGTGAGCGTAGCGTCCTGCTGTTGCGTGAGTCGAAGTGTCATGGCCATGACGATACGGTACCACCGTGATACCAAACTCGTCCAGTCGGCAATCTGTGGATGGCGTGGTTGCAGGTCCGCAGGGCGTGCCGGGCGGCCACGGAAAGACGAAACCCCCGCGATGGCGGGGGTTTTTACTTGCTGGGGTACCTGGACTCGAACCAAGAACAACTGAACCAGAATCAGCCGTGTTGCCAATTACACCATACCCCAAGGGCAAAACCGAAGCTCTGTCCAAGAGTCAAGACTACCGCACGTCAGAGAGTTGACGCCAAACGGGCGAGACGCGCGAGCGTCTCGTTTTGTCCCAGAATCTCCATCGATTCAAACAGCGGTGGGCTGATGCGTTCACCCGAAAGCGCCACCCGCAGTGGCCCGAATGCCACGCGCGGCTTCAGACCCAAGTCATCGATAAGTGACGCCGTGAGCGCCGTGTGAATCTGGTCGGTAGTCCATTCCTCTGGGGCGATCGCCTCGAGCGCCGCGATGCCCGCACTCAGCACGTCAGTGGCACCGTCGCCCATGCTCGCTCGCGCCTCGTCGGAATACTGAAGCTCCACAGCAGTCACAAAGAATGATTTCAGAAGCCCCGGCGCCTCACTCAGCACGTTCATGCGAGTCTGCACGAGAGGCGCCACAGCCTCGAGCACGCGCTGCTGGTCGGCCGTGACGTTCTCGCCCACGACGTCGGCGGCCCAGAGATACGGCAGCAAGCGATCGGTGAAGTCAGCGACATCGAGCAGACGAATGTGATCGCCGTTGATGGCATCGGCCTTCTTGAGGTCAAAGCGCGCCGGATTGGGGTTGACGTTTTCGACGTCAAAGGCCGCAACCATCTCTTGCTTGCTAAAGACGTCGCGATCGTGGGTGAGCGACCAGCCGAGCAGGGCCAGATAGTTGAGCAGACCCTCGGGAATGAAGCCGCGGTCGCGGTGGTGAAACAGGTTCGATTCGGGATCGCGCTTCGAGAGCTTCTTGTTACCCTCGCCCATCACATAGGGCAGGTGGCCGAAGCGCGGAATGTGCGTGGCGACTCCGGCGTCAATCAGGGCGTGATAGAGCGCAATCTGTCGTGGCGTCGAACTGAGCAGGTCTTCGCCGCGCAGCACGTGCGTGACGCGCATGATGGCGTCATCGACCGGGTTGACGAGCGTATAGAGGGGTTGGCCATTGGGGCGCACCACCACAAAGTCGGGAAATGACCCCGCCGGAAACGTAATCTCGCCGCGCACGAGGTCATCGAACGTGATGTCTTCGTCGGGCACGCGCAGGCGCAGAGCCGGCTCGCGGCCTTCGGCACGGAACGCCGCCTTCTGCTCGTCGGTCAGGTCGCGATCGCTATTGTCATAGCCCACCTTGGGATCGCGGCCGGCGGCCACGTTTCGCGCCTCAATCTCTTCGGGCGTCGAAAAACTTTCATAGACCTTGCCGGTCTCCATGAGTTTCGACACAACATCGCGGTAAATCTCGGAACGCTGGGACTGCCGATAAGGCTCGTGCGGGCCACCCACATCGATGCCCTCATCCCAGCTCAACCCCAACCAGTTGAGCGCATCGATAATCTGCTCATAACTTTCGTCGCTGTCACGGGCTTCGTCGGTGTCTTCAATGCGAAAAATGAAGGTGCCACCGGTATGCCGGGCGTAGGCCCAGTTAAAAAGCGCGGTGCGAATCAAACCCACGTGAGGCGTGCCCGTGGGCGACGGGCAGAAGCGCACCCGAACATCGGCTCCCACGGCCTGCGTGACAGGGTAGTTGGTCATGCGTCGAGCCGGGTCAACCAGCCAAAGCGATCGGGCAGGCGGCCGTACTGAATGTCAGTGAGTTCTTTGCGCAGGCTCATCGTCAGCTCACCCGCCGGGGCTTCTGGGTCACCAATCGCCACATCGTTGCCAATCAGCTGACAGATGGGAGTAATCACTGCGGCCGTGCCGCACGCAAAGACTTCGGCGATGTCGCCGCTGGCCACACCGTCACGCCACTCGTCAATGCTCACGTGGCGTTCTTCGACCTCGAGCCCGCGGTCGCGTGCCAGCGTAATGATGCTGTCGCGCGTAACGCCCTCGAGTATCGTGCCCGTCAAGGCCGGGGTGATGAGTGAGCCGTCCTTATGCACAAAGAAAATGTTCATGCCGCCCAGCTCGTCAATGTGCGTGCGCGTTTCGGAATCCAAGAAAAGCACCTGGGCGCAGCCATGCTCGTAGGCCTCAACCTGGGGCAACAGCGACGATGCATAATTGCCGCCCGACTTGGCCGCACCGATGCCGCCACGACCGGCGCGCGAGTAATCCTCAGTCAGCCAGATTTTTACCGGCGCCACACCCTGAGTAAAGTAGGCGCCCGCGGGGCTCGCGATCAACATGAACGTCACGCCGTGTGCGGCGCGCACTCCCAAGAAACCTTCGCTGGCAAACATGAACGGACGCAGGTACAAGCTCGTCTCGGGGGCCGAGGGCACCCACTTTGCGTCGACGGCGATGAGCTGCTTCAGCGACTCAATGAAGTCGGGCACCGAAAGCTCCGGAAGCGCGAGTCGATGGGCCGAACGCTGCATGCGGCGCGCGTTCGCGTCGGGGCGAAAAGTCCAGATTGACCCGTCGGCATGCCGATATGCCTTGAGGCCTTCGAAGACCTCCTGGCCGTAGTGCAATACCGATGCGGCCGGTTCAAGTGAC
>CAFBMB010000018.1_pt1 | contig 15642 bp, 15 predicted proteins | sample 7268381 | NCBI WGS metagenome assembly CAFBMB01 (sample SAMEA6814053, study PRJEB35770) | freshwater metagenome | biome: Freshwater; feature: Freshwater reservoir; material: water | place: Czech Republic | collected 2017-05-23 | depth 30m m
AATCTTGCCTTGCCACACATTGGCCCCGGTGTTCTTGATGAAGTAGACAATCACGGCAAGGCTCACCAGAACTTCGACAAGAACGATGGCGATGACCGTGATACCACTCATCCAGTAGAACAGGTTCAGTATCGGGTCAAGATTCGCTATGGCAAAAATGATGATAACGATTCCCGCGAGAATCGATGTGAGAATCACACCCGCCGTGGGAGCGCCAGCCTTGTTTGTGCGCGCAAAGGCGGCCGGCAACACGCCACCGCGTCCCATGGCAAAGAAGTAGCGGCCGGCGGCGTTCTGGAACGCCAACAGTCCCGCAAAGAGGCTCGTGATAACGAGCCAACTCATCACCTGAGGCAACCAGGGGCCGACGTACTCGCCCGCGAGCGAGAAAATCACAGCTGCTGGATCGACAAGTGGCACTCCGTCCACGGACGAGCGCTCGGCCACCTGATCGAAGATTCCATTAGCGCCCATACCGGTTACCATGGCGAACGAGACGACGGCGAAAAGAACTGTAATGATTCCGATTGCCCAATACGTCGCCCGGCGAACGGTCTTCTTGGGATCCTTCGATTCCTCGCCATAGATGGCCGTTGCTTCAAATCCGATGAATGATGCGAACGCAAAGGCAAACGCAATTCCGGCTCCACCGGTGATTCCACCCGAGAGAACTGCATCCGGTGCGAACGATGCCCCCACGTTCCAGCCTTCGGGTCCACCGTTAGCCAGAATCGCGATTGCGGTAATGAGGAGTGACAGAATCTCGAGAATCATGAGAACACCGAGCACCCTGGCGCCAACATCAACTTGCAAAAGAGACAAGCCGGTGACCAGAACCCATGCGATCAAAGCCCACACGTACCAGGGAAGGGAGAGGCCTAGAGCCCCCAGCTGGCCGGCCACGATGGCTCCGAAGAAACCGTAGATGGCGAGCTGGATGGTCACGTATCCGACGATTGACACGAAGGCGGATCCGACTCCAACATTCACACCAAGGCCCTTGCCCACATAGGCGAAGAAGGCGCCAGCATTAGTTACCTTGTGGCTCATCGCGGTGTAACCAACGCTGAAGACCAGCAAGATGATGCCGACGACGAGATAGGTTCCCGGAGTGCCAGCACCGTTGCCGGCCAACATGGCGACAGGAACTGCGCCGGTCATTCCGACCAGGGGCGCCGAGGCGGCGACGACGAAAAAGACAATTCCCAGGACACCGAGGCGCCCCTTCTTCAAGGACGTGCCTTGCTTTTCTACGGTAGACATGTCGAATCTCCTCATTGAGTTCGTGGGACAAGAAATCGTTTGGATAAAAACGATTTACTCAACTCTGCAGATATTTGGTGCAGTAGTCAAGCCCGGAACGGAGAAAAAATTCGCCCCCCTGGTTTGCCCGGGTGGTTTAGAAGTCAGCGAAGTATTCGTTCACTTCCCAGTCGGTAACCTCTCGCGTCGACGGATCCTTAACGGCGGCCGCGTATCGGGCTACCTCGTCACGCTTCATCACCGTGAAAATATTGATGAGTTCTTCAGACAATTGCGTGCGCAGCTGATCATCAGCTTCCAGTGCGTCCAGGGCCTCGCTGAGGGACATGGGCAGAATGGGATCCGCCTCGTTGTCGTAGGACATGCCTTCCGCAGGGTCGGGACACGGCAGGTCGCGCACGATACCGTCGAGGGCTGCGGCAAGAATGCCGGCGGTCACCAGATACGGGTTTGCCATGCCATCACCGACGCGCACCTCGAGGCGCGTGCCCCCCTCGCGCTCCGGCGGAACCCGAACCATACACGAGCGATTGTCGAAGCCCCAGTTTGCTCGATAGGGAGCGAGGGTGTCAGGCCCCAGGCGTTTGAACGCATTGACGCTGGGGTTTGTGAGCGCCGTTAGGGCAGGGGCGTGAGCCGTTACTCCCGCAATCATCTGCTTCGCAGTGGAAGACAAATTCCCCGCTCCGTCGTGCATGAGATTCGCACCGTTCATGTCGGTGACGGAGAAGTGCAGATGAAATCCACTTCCGCCCTCGTCGCTCCAGGGCTTGCCAACGAACGTGGCGTGCTTTCCTGCCCGATGGACGATGTCTTTGATTGCCGTCTTGAAGTAAAAGGTTCGGTCGGCGGCGTCGAGTGCCTCTGAGTGCCACAGGTTGATCTCGTACTGCCCCGGAGCAAATTCGTGATTACCCGCAAAGGCGCCTATGTTCAATTGATCGATCATGCGCAAGAGATTGAGGAAAATTCCCTCGGGGTCGACAAGGCTTCCGGTCGTATAGACCCGACCGGTGCGCTCGAGGGAACGACGGTAACCGCCTTCCGGGGTGTGGTCAGCGATGTAAAACTCGAGTTCTGGTCCGCAAACGGGCTGCAGGCCAATCTTGTGATACCCCTCGATAACCTTCTTTAAGACCGTCCGCGGTGCCATCAGGGTGGGACTACCGTCTGGATTGACGAGATCGACAATGACATAGGCGAGACCCTTTTCCCAAGGAATGTCTGTAAGGGATTCGGGAACAAAACGACTCACCATGTCGGGGTAACCGTCGTTGGCGATGTTGTTAGCTTCGAGAACGTCGCCGCCTGCGGTTGTCAGCAAAACTCCGAATGAGAAAGCGGGACCGTTGTGTGCGACTTTTTCGAGCTGACTCACGAGCACGTCCTTAGACCGCGGAATGCCAATAACGTCGAGAAAGAGAAACCTGACAACGTCAATGCCGCGATTTGTCAATTCCTCGCGCAACGCGGAAAGATCCTTCTGCATGCTTTGCCACTCCTTTGTCGCACATTAAGCATTTACCGGGTATCGTTAGGGCACGAACGATACTACCCGTCGGAGGCAAGAAGTGAAAGCCCTATTCATTCAACATGACCACGCGGGCCACACGGGCGCCGTCGGGCGTCGGTTCGCACACCACGGCTTTGAGATCGAGGAATTCCTCGTTGTTCCCGAAGCGCAGTTTTATGACCCAAATATCAGTGTGACGTTCCCCGATTTCACGGACTACGACGTGATTATTCCCCTCGGGGCCCCTTGGGGCGCGTGGGATGACGCCTGCATTGGCAACTGGCTTTCCGAAGAAGTGCAAGTAATTGGCGACGCCGTGCGCGCCGGCAAGCCCGTTCTCGGCATCTGTTTTGGGGCGCAGGTTGTTTCCCGGGCGCTCGGCGGCGAGGTCAGCCCGTCCCCCGCTTCTGAAATCGGCTGGACCTACATCCGTAGCGTGGAGCCCCAACTCGTGTCGAATGGCCCCTGGTTCCAGTTTCACTATGATCGCTTCACGGTTCCCCCCGGTGCCCGCGCGATCGCTGAAAGTCCGGCGGCTCCGCAGGCCTTCGTCGTGGGTAAGACCTTGGGCGTGCAATTCCACCCCGAACTCAACTCAGAGACGCTCGCCGAATGGTTTGAGTGGGGTGGCGCTGGCAAGGTTTCCGAGGCCGGACTCAGCCCTGAGATTATGTTGCAGCAGACACGTGACGAAGAGGAAGCGGCCGAAAAGCGCACGTACGCTCTCGTCGACGCCTATCTGTCTGACGTCGCCGGCCTGATTTCCTGAGCTGAATCTACTTTTGTGTCACGCGCACCGGCATGCGCTTGATGCCGTGAACAAAGTTCGAGCGCAAGAAGTCGACCTCACCCGTGCGTTCCATGGAATTGAGTCGGCCGATCAAATCCTCGAACATGATGCGCAATTCAATGCGGGCCAGGGCGTTGCCCAGGCACATGTGCGGTCCTCCCCGGCCAAAGGTCATGTGTTCGTTGGGGTTACGAGCGCAGTCCATCGTGTGGGGATTTTCGAACACGGCGTCATCCCGGTTGCCCGAGGCGAACCAGGTCACGACCTTCTCCCCCTCTGTGATCTGCGTACCGGCAAACTCCGTGTCTTTCGTCGCCGTGCGACGGAAATGGTAAACCGGACTCGCGAAACGCAGGAATTCCTCGACCGCCCAGGGAATCGCGCCGGGGTTCTCCTGGAGAAACGCCAATTGACCCGGGTTGTTCAGCAGGTTGTTCATGGTGTGCGTGATGGTGTGGCGTGTTGTCTCATTCCCTGCCACAACGAGGAGCAAAAAGTTGGTGTGAAAGTCTCGATCATCAAGCTTCACTCCGTCGCTGGGAACACCGTTGACAATGAGCGAGATGAGGTCTGTGCCGTCTTTACCTTCGCGCTGGCGGCGAAGTTCGTCGCCGTACTTATAGACCTCTAGTGCGGCCGGCGAGCGAAACGGTAAGTCCTTGTACTTCTCGCTTTCAGTCGAGTCAATGAGCACGTCGGCATGTTCGGGATCGTCAAATCCCACCATGCGGTTTCCCCATTCGATGAGTTGACCGGTGTCTTCGTCGGGTACATCAAGGAGCTTGGCAAGAACGCGAATCGGAAAGTCGGCCGCCACCTCATCGACGAAGTCAAACTCTCCTTTCGCAAATGCGTTGTCGAGAGTCGTGGCTGTCAGACCCCGCAAAAAGGTCTCGTACGTCGCAACATTGCCGGGCGTGAATTCAAACTGAATCAGGCGCCGCATTGCCCTGTGACGCGCTCCGTCCGTTTCAAGAAGGGAACGCCGAATATCCATCTTGTCGGGTTCCACCTCTTCGAGATTCGTGAACTTCTCGCTGGTGAAGGTCTGGGGATCCCGGAGGATGCGAACGATGTCGTGATAGCGCGTGGCGGAGTGAAAGCCATGGTTGGGTGAATCTTCATCACTCCAGTGGAGTCCCGGCTGTTGACGCAATTGCGCAAACAGTTCCCACGGGGCGCCGTGTGCGAAGTTATCAAGGTCAGCAAGGCTGGTCTGTGTCGACGTCGGCATGTCATCTCCTCAGAGAGATTGTTTGGATACGAACAAAATGTACTTTACCCGACTCCTACCGCCCGGCGTCAATAACGTAACGACCCGATATGACTGGAATCTTGCATCAACCACAACGCGCATAGACTAGGTGTTCACGAAGAACGCGCTAATTCGTGCGCGATTACAGACGGATTTCTCATGACCGGTAGTCACACTCTCGCGGAGACAGAGAGCCAGGTAGCCTCCCGCTTACAGGGGCAGCCGATTGATTTCAGCGGCATGGCCGTGGTGTCTAACCTGTTTCGCGCCGCCAACGCGGTTCGTAACCATCTCGAGCGCACGGTTCTTGCCCAGCACAATCTCAGCTGGACGGCGTTTGTCGTGTTGTGGGTCGCCTGGGTGTGGCAAGAATCCGAAACGCGCATGATCGCGGAAGAAAGTGGCATCTCTAAGGCCACCCTGACCGGAGTCCTCAAAACTCTTGAGAAACTTGGATTCACCACCCGTCGCCGGAGTGAAAAAGATGGTCGACTGGTCATCGTTGGCTTGACGGCAAAAGGTGAAGCGCTCATGCGGCGCCTATTCCCCGAATTTAACAAACATGAGTCTGAGCTCGCGGCAGTCATTCCCGAAGGACGGCGCGACGAAATGGCAAATCACCTTCGCGCGATGACAATCTATGCCTTGACCTCTGACCAGTAGGTGCGTCGCAGGCTCAACAAAGTTTGGCCCCGGGCGTTGTGATGCTTGTTCTCATCGGTAAATAATCGTTAGTATACGAATGATTTGATTATCCGTAAGGAGAGAAAGAACTGATGCTCAAGATTCACGTCGACATGGAAAAGTGCCAGCACTACGGGCAGTGTGTTTTTGAGGCGCCTGCCGTATTTCACCTGAATGACGAAGACAAGCTCGAATACGCCGCAACGGCCGATGATTCTCAGCGAGACGACATTCAGCTGGCAATAGAAGTTTGTCCGATGCAGGCTATCAAGTTCGTCGAATAGGTTCAGGCATGGTTGACCCCGTCGTCATTGTGGGGGGAGCGATGGGTGGTCTCCGCACCGCAGAATCGTTGCGACGGTCTGGCTACTCTGGTCCAATTCGTGTCTTTGGCGAAGAGCCGCACGCCCCCTACAATCGCCCACCCCTGTCTAAGGAGGTTCTGGCAGCGCGGGTAGATCACGCCGCCGTGGCCTTTCCGCAAGGGGATGCGACCGCGGATGTCGAGTGGAATCTGGGCACACGCATTGAGCATGTAGATCTTGCCCGTTCGGTCGTCGTGGACGAGCGCGGTGACGAACACCCGTATTCTGGCGTCGTCGTGGCAACCGGATTACGGTCGCGCCATCTCGACCTGCCCGCCATGCCGACCTCGGGCGTGCACGCCGTGAGGTCTCTTGATGACGCCATCGCCCTGCGCGAAGTCCTGACCCCGGGCACCCGCATCGTCATCTACGGCGCGGGGTTTATCGGATGTGAGGTCGCCGCCACCGCCAATAAGCTCGGCGCAGAAGTGATTGTTGTCGGCAAGGGGCCGGTGCCCCTTTTGCGTCCGCTGGGAGCGCAGCTCGCATCAGACATTCAGTCGCGCCAAGAAGCGCACGGTGTGAAGTTCTTTATGAACTCGCGAATCACACGCGTTATCGGGGGTGATCGCGTGGAGAGCGTCTTGCTCGACAACGGCGTAGAAATCTGGTGCAACGCCTTTATTGAGGCGATCGGTTCCGAACCAAACGTCGAATTGCTCGACGATAACGACGTTGACCTCGATGACGGCGTCAGGGTCGATCAGAATTTACGCATCACGCGCGCAGACGGCACCCCGTGGGCCAATGCGTTCGCCGTCGGCGATGTTGCGCGATTCCCCATTCCTAGGTTTTCCGATCGCATCCGCAGGGTTGAGCACTGGAATGTCCCCACCGAAATGGCGCGCAAGGTCGGTAAAGTCCTCGCTGCACAAATCAACGATGCCCCAGATCTCGAGGCCGAAACAAGCAAGGCTTTTGACCCCATTCCGTCGTTCTGGAGTGACCAGTTTGAGGTAAGTCTGCTCGCCTACGGGCTTATCGACGAAGCCGACCGCGTTGAGCTGCTCGAGGGGCGCGAAGGTAGTGAGTGTGTGTATGGCTACTTTATGGGCGACGACTTAGTGGGGGTCTGCGGCGTGGGAATGCGCTCAGCAGTCATGGCCTATCGAACCAAGGTAGGCCGCTAGGTGTGCACCGAATGCGACAGCTTGATGCTGAATAGGCGACTCAGTCCACACTAGATAATCGGCGCCCGACCAGCTCGAGCCATTCGCCCGATGGTTCGCGCCCGCAGCCGTGATCGACCACCCGGATTCACCCGGAGTCCCTCACGCACGCCGCTCCACCACGCGCGCAGTCCCTGCGGGTTTCTGAGCCACCGAAGGTGCTGAACGACAGCCCAATTGACCACGTAAAAAAAGCCCCAAACGGCAGGCAGGTTGCGCCTGGCCAACCAGACGCGATTGCGGGCGTTGAGCCGGTAGTAGTCGGCGTGCCGCGTGGGCGACACCACCGGATGCTCGACCGCGAGGTCTGCGGCATACCAGACCCGATAGCCGGCATTCCACACTCGCCACGCCAACTCGATTCCCTCGTGGGCGTAAAAATAAGGATCGCCCCATCCGCCCATGGCGTCAAAAACTTTGCGGGGCATCACGAGTGCGCCCTCCCACACGAGCATGCAGGTGCTCGACCGATGAGCATCGCCCTTACGGATGCGAGGAATCCAGCGTCGCGGAGCGGGTGCTCCGCCGGCACCGTCGACTCGAGGTTGGATGAGGCCGACGTCGGGACGCTCCGCCAGAAGGTTGAGGGAACGCGCCAAGAAATCGTCTGCGAGCAACCGTGCATCGTCGTCGAGAAAAAGCAGATAGTCGCCTGCCACATGCGGCACGCCCGCGTTGCGACCGGCAGGAATTCCTACGTTCTCGAGCAGGCCCACACCTGTCACGCCGCGTGGCAATCCCTTCGGCTGCCACCCGTTGCCAACTACCGCGATGTTCACCGCGACGCCGCGCTGCGACTGAACACTCGCGATCGCACGGGAAAGTTCCTCGGGTCGCTGGCCCATGGTGAGCAGGACCACTCCCACGGTGGGCGTCGAACTAGCGGACACGCGCGCTCGCCATGATCGCCACGAAGTGCCCAACGAGGGACAGCAATGCCAGCGGAGTCATGATGATGAGCAGCCATTGGGTCGACACCTGCTGCCCGATAAATATGCCGACGACCGAGAAGGCCAGCGCAACCATGGTGAGTTCAACGGAGTGAAAGAGTCGATAGAACGGAATGAACCGGGCAGCCGTTCGCAGACGACGCATCAGCGATGTGGTGGGCACCTTCTCGCCGCGCGAATCGGCAAGCTTGGTGAGACCCGCGTGTGCACGCGCCACGTGCACCATGTCATTGAGTGCCTTATTGAGAATGATGACGACCGCGAGCGAAAGCCCGAGCGTGGTCCAGACATATCCCGATTCCGAGAGCGGCAAGGTGGCCGCCCGAAGTCCCAGAGCAATCGGTATCAGGGCCTCGGTTGTGTAGTGCCCTACCTTGTCAAGGAATACGCCCGCCGGAGACTTCGTTTGGCGCCAGCGGGCAACCTCACCATCGCTGCAATCCACGAGCATCTGCAGTTGACCCAGAAGAACCGCCAACACCGGCCCCCAGATGCCGGGAATGAGAAGGGCCGCGGCCGTCGACCAACCGACGAGGATCATCACGCCGGTCACGCCGTTGGCACTCACCGGCGTGCGCACGAGAAGCCACGTGAGATAGGGCGAGAGGTCGCGCAGGTACAGCGACGCGGTCCAGTGTTCGGCGTTTGCCCGCAGGCGTACCTCGGGAGGCTGCGTGACACGACGAAGCTCGGCTAAAGATGTCGGATTCGTCACGCTCTACCTTCCCGTACGCGTTGTCACGTCGGGATTGAGCCGGGCTATTCCCAGCAGAAAGCCGAGTCCCCATGACACGTGAATACAAGGCAAGACTATGAGAAACCAGGCCCGCGCACGCAGGCCAAGCCGTCGACCGGCAATAAGAGACGCCAACACGACGAAGATTACGTATGCTGCCGGAATGAGCCAGCCCCCTAACAGCAGCGGTTGTTGGCTCAGCGCCAGCTGTACGACTCCCCCGATGCCCACAATGACACCGACCAGTATTCCGATAACGGCCAGCGGTGGCACGAGATATCGAACCGAACCTCCGGTGCCGTTATTGCGCGTCAGTTCGGCTCGCCACAGACCCGTCGCAAACATCTGGCGAGCAAGTGTGCGCACGCTTGACCGTGGGCGATAGGCCACCTTGAGATCGGGGGTGAACCACACCTTTCCGCCCGCTCTGCGAAGTCGCTGATTCAACTCCCAGTCCTGGCCGCGCTTGATGTGTTCGTCGAAGAGTCCCGCGCGTTCAATTCGATCGCGTTGAAAGACGCCGAGATAGACCGTTTCAGCCTCGCCCTCCGGACCGCCCACATGCAGGCGGGTGCCGCCCAGCCCGACGCGCGTGCCGTAGGCGCGGGCGACGGCATGCTCAAAAGGCGTATGGCCCTGAGCGTCCATGATGCCGCCGACGTTATCGGCGTCTGTCGCCACAATGGTCGCAACCGCGATGCGTGCATAATCCGGCGGAAGCACTGAGTGGGCATCAACCCGAATGATAACGGGATAGCTCGAGTTTCGAATCGCGAGATTGAGTCCCGCTGGAGTCGACCCTTCGGGATTATCGATGACGCGAATTCTCTTGTCGCGGCGACCGAGTGCGGCAACCAACTCAGTGGTGCCGTCAATGCTGGGGCCGACAGCAATGGTGATGTCCCAAGCACCGGTGAAATCCTGCGCCAGAAGGCTCTCAACCGCCTGCGTAACGTTTGCCACGTCGTTCAGAACGGGCATGACATACGAGACCCCGGGCGACGCCGTGCGTTCATTGGGTGCGACGCCCCTAGCCGACATGTGCTTCCTCGTTGCCCATCAGTGTTGCCCTCAAGCCTACCAAGTCGCCAAAAAGAGAATCGGGGCCGCCCCCTTGCCTAGGGCGGCCCCGATATAACACCGGGCTACTTAAACTCGCCCAGTGTGACGGTGATCGTTTGCGTCTTGCCTCCGCGAACAATCACAAGATCTGTTGTCGAACCTGCCGCCAGATTACGCACCTGAGCTGTGAGATCGCTGGAATCAGAAACCGGCACTCCGTTAATCGAAATAACGATGTCACCAGCCTTCATTCCCGCTCGCTCGGCAGCTCCACCCGACACAACCTCTTTGATGACAGCGCCCACGATGGTGCTGCCCTTCTCGGCGGCTTCGTCAGCCACGCTGGCACCGAGAAGGCCGTGGGATGCCTTGCCCGTCGCAATGATCTCACCGGTTACGCGCTTGGCGAGATTCGAGGGAAGCGCGAAGCCCACGCCGATGTTTCCACCGGAGCTCGAACTGCCCGCGCTGGCGATGGCGACGTTGATGCCGATAAGTCGGCCCTTCGAGTCCAAGAGCGCGCCACCGCTATTTCCGGGGTTGATGGCCGCATCGGTTTGGATGACGGGTAGTGAAATGGAAGCCTGCGGAGTCTGCGACTGTCCCTGACCCTGACCCTGTCCGAAGTCAAAATTCCACTGATCAAAGGGGTTCGTTTGATCCGGTGTCGTTGAGTCCTGTTGGTCTGGAACAGCGCTGCTGCCGATCTGAATGCTGCGATTCAGAGCGCTCACGATACCCGTCGTCACGGTTCCGGCGAGTCCCAGTGGCGCCCCCATGGCGATGGTCAGATCGCCAACGTTCAGCTTGCTGGAATCAGCCCACTCAATGGGTGTCCAATCGGACACGCCATCAACCTTGAGCACCGCCAGGTCGACCGTGGGATCGGTGCCAACAACTTTGGCGCTGAAGAGACGGCCCTGACTGTCTCGAACCTGCCAGGTGGCTTCGTTCGTGGCGCCGTCCAGTGTCACGACGTGATTGTTTGTCACGATGTAGCCGTCGCTCGAGAGAACGACTCCGGATCCACTTCCCGCTGCTTGCGAGCTCTCGACCATAATGGTCACCACACTGGGTGACGCCTTAGCCGCCACTGCCGTGATGTCATTAACCGCGGCAGCATTATTGATCACGACGCCCTGGTTTGGGTTGGCTGCCACCGACTGACTCGCCGAGTCGCGGGTGAGCAACACGGCGATTCCAGCACCCGATGCACCGCCCAAGACGGCACCGGCCACGAGGGCAGCCACGAGAGGAACGACGAGTCGTCGCTGCCCTGAGGGGGTCACCTTTTCCGAAGACGGTTTAACGAACGCCGGCGGAATTGTTCCCGCGGCCGACGATGTGCGGGGCGCCGTGCGGATAGCGGCGGAACCACTTGCGCGCGGCGTGTATGACGTGGCACGCTCTCGCGCCGCCTTCGCTCGGGATGGTGGGGTATCAGAAGTTTGCGATGAAGTTTCGTTCGAGGCCGGCGCTGCCGGTGTGAAATCCTCGGGGGTCTCAGTCATGTGAGGTGCTCCTTTCAAGCACCCTCAGACTGTCGCACGAAACTGTGTGAAACCTATGACAAATCTGAGCGTACTCTGGGAGTTTATCCGGGATCCCGCAGACGCCTAGCCACCCTCTGGGCAGTGCCTATCGACACAGAATGAAGAAACGAGTGCACGGGAGAATGTCGAAATAACCACCTGAACGGGAGCGGACGCAACAGAAATCTCGCCCGACACCGAGCGCCAGGGGTAGCCAGAGAACCGGTAGCTCGCGCGATAGTAAGCGCTCACCCTCGCTTCGAAAACGCCCAGCCGTTCATAAATGTGAGAGGTGGCTGTTGACGAAAACTCTGCCGCGAGACGGGCCGCCCAACTCGAGCCGGCATCCACGGTATCCCTCTGCGCGCCGTCCCCAAAACTCCACAGATAGTGAACGGGGGTGAACGCGACGTCAACCTGCCAACCGAGCACAACACCCGTCACGGTGTGCTGACGCGCCCCCGCCAGCATGTTCGTGGGTAGCCCCAAAACAGACCAACCCGACGGCTCGGTCGAGATGGTCGGCGTCTCAGGAACGAAGTGGCGAAGATCCGCTAGGTTCAATTCCGGAATCTCGGGAACGGGCTGAACAGGAGGTACTCTCTCGGGTGTGCAGTACCACGGTAAGGCGACAAGTGGAGAGCACGTTGGTGCGTGGTAGTTGCCCGACGTCGGTGGACGTGCAGCCGTCGGTCGGGTGGACCCGCCGCTCGACGTGCCCGAGCCGGGTGTTCCGGGTCGCCCGGGCGAGGCGGGATAGCGAATACCGGCCCAAATGTCGATGCCACCCGGTGACGTCGCCGCGCCAGAGCACGTAACGCGAAAAGGGCAATCGGTCGCTTGCGCTGTTTCGGCACGCAATCCGGTGGTTGCCTGCATGGCAGTGCAGAGCAAAACACTCAGAGCAGATGCCGCCAGAAACCCGACGGTTCGCCGCGTCGAGACCGAAAGAATTCTGCGCCCCCGCGGATGTCTCTGCCTCGGGACGTTTCGTGTTCTCAGAGAATCTCTTCGCGCTTGCTCGGGGCTGAGTGTCATCGGCATGCGGCCGAGGGTATCGACGCGACCACACGTGCGTCAGATACTTTCCACAGTCTATTTAGGCGGGCGTCGAGAGCAGCGCACGAATCGTTTCGACGTCTCTGCCCATTTGCCAGATCAGGTCATCGAGATTGTCGAACGTCATCATGCCGCGAATGTAGTCGACGAACTCAATGACGACGATCTGACCGTAGAGGTCTCCGGGCGGCTCAAAGCAGTGTGCCTCAACCACTCGATCACGAACGCCCTCGATGGACGGGTTTGTGCCGACCGAAATGGCGGCCGCAAAGCGCACGCCGTCGGGCCTGATAATCCAACCGGCATATACGCCGTCGCCCGGCATCATGCCGGTCGCTTGGGGGGACAGGTTGGCCGTGCGATAACCCAGTTCCCTGCCCTTCTTTTCACCGTGCACAACTTCACCCTGCATTGCGTGGGTACGACCCAGCGCGCGGGCCGCGCCCCGCACATCTCCGCCGATAATCAAACGACGCACGAGAGACGACGCGATGCGCGCACCCGAGTCGTCGGTGACTTCTTGTCCTTCGAGAACATCAAAGCCGTAGCTTTCAGAGAGTTCGTGAAGCGTTGCAACGGTTCCCTGTGCCGCCTTTCCAAAGCGAAAATCTTCACCCACGACGACACAGCGGGCGCTCAGTCCATCGACGAGAATCTGCTGCACAAATTCTTCGGGCGTGAGATCTGCGAGCTCCTGGGTAAACGGCAAGATGAGACAGGCCTCAACACCGGTAAAACTCATCAATTCGAGACGTCGATTGACGCCCGTGATGTCTGCGGGCACGTTCTCGGGCGTCAGCAGAGCAGCCGGGTGACGGTCGAATGTCACGACGATGCTGTGCAGCCCTCGTTCTGCGGCAATCTCTGTTGCTTGCGAAATCATGGCCACGTGTCCGCGGTGAATCGCATTGAACTTGCCGATTGTGACCACGGAGGGTCGTAACGAATCACCAATGTCAGAAAGCGATCGAGCGATGATCATGAACGCTTCTCCTTCGACGCACGACGGTACAGATAAAACATACCGACAGCGGGCAAGACGAGGGGAATGAACAAGTAACCTCGGCCGAAGAACGACCACACCGTATCGTGCGGAAACAGAGTCGGATCCAGAACGCTCAGCGAGCCGATCACAATTACTCCGGCAAACTCAATCGACAGCGTGGCCCATCCCACGGTGTCCCACGCTCGCCCCGACCGGATCAGCGAAACGGTAGCCACCGCATAAATCACGGCAGACAGCGCAGAGAGCAGGTAGGCCACGGGTGCATCTGAGAACTTCGTGGCGAGCTGAAACCCTGAGCGCCCCAGTGCTGCCACCGTGAGAATCACGTAGAAGATGATCAAAATAATCCACGGACCCTTCTTCACGAACCCGACCCCTGTAAAAACCAGATCTGGCTCATGCGATAGAGCATGACCGCGATCGCCAGCATGGCCGAACCCATAACCACGGTGCTCCAGCGCGTACGATCTGCGAAAGCCCAGAAGGCGGCCCCGAGCGGAATGAGGAGGGCGGTCACCAGGTAGAGGTAGAACTCGACCAGGCTGCCCGAAGGACGGTTGCCGGTCAACGGCGCCGAGATGGTCACGGCAAGTTGAACTATTAACAATAGTTCCACCACTCCGGCGAAACCCATGGTGAGGTCGTTGGGGCGCCAGCCAACGAGACCGAGGATGATGGCGAGAGTGCCCCCCGCAACGGCAACGGCGAGCTGCACCCACAGGAACCACTCAATCACGAAGACTCCTGAGACATATTGAAAAGAATGGCGACATGCTCGTGCGAACAATCGACCAGTCCTACCAGCCTACCTTCGCCGTTTAACGCCGCGAAACGACCGTGACCGGGAGACTCGAGGCGCTTGACCCGCCCGTGCTTAAGGTTGTCCTCCTGCTCGGGGGTGAGGTGCCAAGCCGGAAAGATACGTTCGGCAATAGCCGCGGGACTCACCAGACGTGCACCGGCAAGCAAAGCCGTGTCGGTTTCCAGATCGTCGAGTCTGACGGCCTCGGTGATGTTAAGCGGCCCAACGCGCGTGCGACGAAGTGCCGTCAGATGAGCCCCGACGCCGAGGCGAAAGCCGAGATCTCGCGCGAGTGCTCGCACGTAGGTTCCCGACGAACAGTCAATAACGGCGTCGACGTCAATCCACGAGCTTTCGCGGCGCGAATCACGCACGTCAAAGCGAGCCACCGTCACCGGGCGGGGAGGAATCTGGACGACCTCGCCGTCGCGAACGCGCGCATGGGCGCGCTTACCGTCAATGCGGATTGCACTCACTGAGCTGGGCACCTGCATAATCTCGCCGGTCAGGCCACGACATCCCGCCGTGATCTGATCATCGGTAATACGCGCGAGTTGATCCGCGGGGGCGTACCCCAGCAGCTCGCCATCTGAGTCGTCTGTCGTGCTTGATGCACCCAGCCGAATCGTCGCTTCATAGGTCTTGTCGAGACCGACGAGAAAAGTGAGCAAACGGGTCGCTGCATTAACACCCAGCACGAGCAAGCCGGTCGCCATGGGATCGAGAGTGCCGGCATGGCCGATGCGTCGCGTGCCCAGATGCCGGCGCAGACGTGCAACGACATCATGGCTCGTCATGCCCGACGACTTGTCAATCAACAAGATGCCGGGATCGGCGAACGAGGTAACGGGCACGCCTTCGATTATTGCAAGTGCGGTGGCTTAGGCTCGCACCGTGGGAACGGATAACACCGCGGAACTGGTGAGCGCGTGGTTCGACAAGGAGGGCCGAGACCTCCCCTGGCGCGGTACCGACGTCTCCGCTTGGGGTGTGCTGGTCAGCGAATTTATGCTGCAACAGACTCCCGCCGCACGCGTCATCGAGCCCTATCGAAGCTGGATGGAGCGTTGGCCGACACCGGCCGACCTTGCTGCGGCGGCACCCGGCGACGCTGTGCGCGCGTGGGCTAACCTCGGTTATCCGCGGCGCGCGCTCTGGTTGCACAACTGCGCGACAACAATTATTCAGCAGTTCGACGGTCGGGTTCCCAGCGACGTCACCCAGCTCGAGAAGTTGCCGGGCATCGGTCCCTACACTGCCAGAGCCGTGGCGGTCTTTGCCTATCGCGCGCACGAGCCCGTGGTCGACACAAACGTGCGTCGCGTCATTGCCCGGTGGCATCACGGCCACTCCGATCAGGGGTCACCCTTGGCGAAACGCGACCACGCCGACATGCTCGCACTCATGCCACCGCCGGCTCAGTCACCCGAGTTCAATGCCGCGATGATGGAGCTCG
>CAFBMB010000019.1_pt1 | contig 15313 bp, 14 predicted proteins | sample 7268381 | NCBI WGS metagenome assembly CAFBMB01 (sample SAMEA6814053, study PRJEB35770) | freshwater metagenome | biome: Freshwater; feature: Freshwater reservoir; material: water | place: Czech Republic | collected 2017-05-23 | depth 30m m
CAGTCCGACACGATCACCCACCTTGATTCCGGCGGCAACAAAGCCCTTTGCCAGCGCTACGACCTCGTCGTAAAACTGTCGGGCTGTGATGTCATCCCACCCACCCGAAGAATTGGGCAAAGCAAAAAGGGGAATCTCGGGAGTTGCCCGAACACGATCAAGAAGTAACTCGGTCGCATTGGCTCGTGGGTCGTGGGGAACGACTGCGGGAGCAGAGAACTCAATCATGTGCATCCTCCTGTGGTTGCTGATTACACTCTAAGTTAGTGAAGAACGCACTGGATGTGGTGGTGTGTTTTTCTTTTTTCTTGTCGCTCACCACCTGACGGAGCCCCGGAGGACGTCTTGCTCACGATTGGCGTAGATATCGGTGGCACGAAGATTGCGGCCGCGCTGGTTGACCCTGAGGGAACCATCCACGCTCAGACGACCCGCCCGACGCCGGCAACAGACGTTTCCGCCATTGAAGATTCCGTTGTGGCTGTCGTGGAAGAACTCGCCGAGGGCAATGCCGTGTTGGCTGTCGGCGTTGCCGCGGCTGGTTTCATCGACGCGTCTCAGTCGGTCGTTTACTATTCCCCAAATCTTGCCTGGCGCAATGAGCCACTTCGCGAGCGGATCGAGGCTCGCATCGGTCTTCCCACGGTTATTGAGAATGATGCGAATGCCGCCGGATGGGCCGAGTACCGGTTCGGTGCCGGACGGCCATATACGCACATGACAATGCTCACCATCGGCACCGGGGTTGGCGGCGCCATCATTATTGACAATCGACTGTTTCGCGGAGGATTCGGCGTAGGGGCTGAACTGGGCCACCTGCGCGTTGTGCCTGACGGCATATTGTGTGGTTGCGGAGCGCGGGGGTGCATTGAGCAGTATGGGTCGGGCCGTTCTCTGCTTCGCTACGCCGCCGAGGTATCTCATGACCCGGTCATCGGCGCTGCCCTCGCCGCCGTGCGTCAGTCGGACGGCAGCATCAACTCGGCCGATATGCGAAACCTTCTTGCCGATGGGGACGCCGGAGCACGCGAGGCCCTCGCCACCCTGGGTCGATGGCTGGGGCGAGCGTGTGCAAGTCTTGACGCCGTCTTAGACCCTCAGGTCTTTGTGATTGGCGGCGGTGTTTCGGTCGCCGGTGAATATCTGTTGGGGCCCATTCGGGAATCCTTTCACGAGCATGTCTCAGCTCAAGGTTTCACACCTGAACCTGAATTTAGGATTGCTGAAATGACAAACGATGCGGGAGCTATCGGGGCTGCTGATTTAGCACGTCGACACGCATATCGGGACGATTAACCCGCGGGCGTTAGGCTAAGACTCCATGACCGCAGGAAGGTTGCGCTGATGTTTTATTGGTTACTCAAGAACATCATTATCGGACCGATTGTGCGAGCAGTCTTTCGGCCGTGGTCTTTAGGCGTGGGGAACATTCCCAAATCTGGACCCGTCATTATTGCCAGCAATCACATTTCGTTCGTTGACTCCATTTTTGTACCGCTTCTCATGCCGCGCCGCATGGTTTTTCTGGCCAAGAGCGACTATTTTCGTGGGCGTGGCCTCAAGGGCATGCTGAGTCGATTTTTCTTCACGGGCTTGGGCATGCTGCCCATGGACCGTTCGGGCGGGAAAGCCTCGGAGGCCTCACTGAACACAGGGCTCGAAGTTCTCAACGAGGGCAAGGTTCTCGGTATCTATCCTGAGGGCACGCGAAGTCCCGACGGGAGTCTTTACCGGGGCCGCACCGGCGTTGCGCGCATGGTGCTTGAATCCGGCGCGTCGGTCATTCCCGTCGCCGTGATCGACACGGACAAGGTCATGCCGGTGGGGTCGAATCGTCCGCGGGTTCATCGGGTCGGCGTGATTTACGGTAAGCCCTTAGATTTCACGCGCTTCGCCGGACTCGAAGGCGACAGGTTCATTTTGCGCTCGGTCACAGACGAAATCACCTACGAGATTGCGCGCCTGGGTGGGCTGGAATATGTCGATGTTTACGCGTCCAGTGTGCGCCAAAAAGTGCCTGCGCGTTCATAGGTAGGCTTAACGCAAATGAGTAATTCTGAGGCCGCGATAGCGGCAGACCCTGTCACGCTCGCCGGCCTAGAAGCGTGGCGTGAGCTCGCCATTAAACAGCAACCGCAATGGGATGACCCGCAAGAAGTTTCTGAGGCCAGCAAAAAATTGGCCGCGCTTCCCCCGCTGGTCTTTGCCGGTGAGGTTGACACACTCCGCGAGAGATTAGCCGCCGCCGCCGCGGGAAACGCATTCCTTTTGCAGGGCGGTGATTGCGCAGAAACCTTCGCCGGCGCTACCGCCGACCAGATTCGGAACCGCGTCAAGACGGTATTGCAGATGGCCGTCGTTCTGACGTATGCAGCAGAGATGCCTGTCATCAAGATGGGCCGCATGGCTGGTCAGTTTGCCAAGCCGCGATCGAGTGACACCGAGACACGCGACGGTGTCACGCTGCCGGCATACCGCGGCGACATCGTCAACGGCTACGATTTCACGCCCGAGTCCAGGCGCGCGAATCCCGAGCGGATGATTGAGGGCTACCACACGGCGGCAGCGACATTGAATCTGATTCGCGCCTTCACCCAAGGGGGATTCGCTGACCTTCGCCAGGTGCACAGCTGGAACAAGGGATTTGCCAAGAACCCGGCGAATGTTCGCTACGAACAACTGGCGCGAGAGATTGATCGCGCCATAAATTTCATGTCGGCGTGCGGTGCAGATTTTGAAGCACTTAAGCGAACGGAATTCTTTGTGAGCCACGAGGCACTGCTCATGGACTACGAACGTCCCATGACACGCATCGACTCCCGCACGGGTTTGCCCTACAACACCTCGGCCCACTTCGTCTGGATTGGTGAGCGAACGAGGGATTTGGACGGCGCTCACGTTGATTTTCTCTCCCGTGTTCGCAATCCCATTGGTGTCAAACTTGGGCCCGGCACATCGGCCGATGATCTACGGGCACTCGTTGAGAAGCTCGATCCCGATCGCGAACCGGGACGACTTACATTCATCACGCGCATGGGCGCCGGCAAAATTCGTGATGCACTGCCGCCCCTGCTCGATGCCATAAAGACAACGGATGCCCGACCGTTGTGGATCACGGATCCCATGCACGGAAACGGCATGACGACACCGAATGGGTTCAAGACGCGACGATTTGATGATGTCGTTGACGAGGTGAAGGGGTTCTTCGAGGCCCATCGCGCGGCCGGGACGTTTCCGGGTGGTATTCATGTGGAGCTCACGGGTGACGATGTGACCGAGTGCCTGGGCGGATCTGAGCAGATTGACGAAAAGACCCTGGCGACTCGGTATGAGTCACTCTGTGACCCTCGCCTCAATCACATGCAATCACTTGAACTCGCTTTTCTGGTGGCCGAGGAGCTCAGCCGACGTTAGCGTCAGCGGCATTTAGGGGTTGTACACGGCAACCGTAGAGCCGCGCCGCTGCAGCCCGATGGCTGACTGCGACTTGACCAAGAGCTGATCGCGGTACTCCGCTGGAGTGTTCGTTGAGGCGTCAAAACCAAGTTCCGTCAGTTTCGCAAGAGCATCCGCGATGGTGAGTGTCACGAGGTTGGGCACCTCGACGAGGTCGGGTCCTTTCGAAATAATCACGTTGGCGCTATCCCCGGGTGAGAGACCGCCGTCGGGCACAGCGATACGGATGGCACTGCCTTTGTCGACGGTGTCGCTAAATTCTTCTGTGGATGCCACTGGTTTCAAGCCGACGCCTTGGAGGGCAGTAAAGGCTGCGGCCTGTGGGAGGTTTGTGACGTCAGGCAGGGGACCGGCAGAGACAACGAGCGTCACGGTGCCCCCCTCGGGGAACGTGGCTGGAAGCGCGGCTCCGCCTTTGTCTACCGCCTGAATGACAGTGCCCTTGGCAACGTCGGCAGAAAACTTCTGAATCACCGAGCCGAGGAGAAATCCGGTTTTCTTGACGAGAGCGGTGGCGTCAGCTTGCGACAGCCCCGCAAAGGCGGGAACCGGGATTATTTTCGGGCCCAGAGATACCTGAACGGTAATGACCGAGCCGCGTTGTGCCTGCGAGCCTCCGGCCGGCTTTGTATCAACAACCATTCCCAGAGGAATATCGACGGAATATACGTCAGTTGACTTTGTCGTGAATCCCTGTGCCGTCAGAAGAGATGTTGCCTGTTCGGGCGACATCCCCGCGGTTCGGGGCACGCTCGCCAAAGCCCCGGGGCCCGCACCGAAATACCAGCCCAGCCCACCCGCGAGGGCGGCAATGACAATTATCCCGACGAGCACGATGATGCCGCGGCGTTTGCGACGCTTGCTCAGCAGCGCTAGTGAGGCAACGGGGGATTCGCCGGTCAGGTTCTTTCGCGGAATGACACGAGTTTCCTCGGCAGCAGCCGGCCGTGACGTAGCGGGCATGACCATGGTTTGCTGCGTTGAGACGTTAGCGTTTTCGCCGCGAATCTCTTTCTCGATGGACTGCAGTCGCTTGAGCATTTGCGTTGCGTCGGCCGGACGATTTTCTGGTTGTCGTTCCGTACTCCAACGCACGAGGAGGTCGAGGGACTCGGGTACCTGGTCATTGAGTGTCGACGGCAGGGGCACCTGATCGTTGGCGTGCTGATAAGCGACCTGCATGGGCTGCTCACCACGAAAAGGCTGTTCACCCGTGAGCATCTCAAAAAGCATGATGCCGGCCGCGTATATGTCACTGCGTTCGTCGGCGACACCGCGGGTGAGAAGTTCGGGGGAGAGGTAGGCGATGGTGCCCAGGAGGGCTTGTCCAGAAGCAGTGTTTGCTGTCGTCGCACGGGCGAGACCAAAATCGCCAATCTTAATGCGACCGTCATCCGAGAGAAGCACGTTCTCGGGCTTGACGTCGCGGTGAACGATGCCGGCTTCGTGCGCAGCGGCGAGTCCGCGCAACACAGCATCAAGAACGTCAACGGTCTGCTCAGCGGTGAGTTTGCCGAAGTCTTTCATCAGGTCACGCAGAGTAATTCCGGGCAGGTATTCCATGACCAGGTAGGCCATTTCGGAGTCCTCGCCCTGGTCGAAAACGCTCACCACATTCGGATGCGCAAGCCGGGCTGCAGAGCGTGCTTCCTGGATAAAGCGGTTTCGAAAGGCGCTGTCGTCAGCGAGGTGACCATGCATGATCTTTACGGCGACCTGCCGCTCGAGGCGCAGGTCAGTGGCGAGATATACGGTGGCCATACCACCGCGCGCAATTCGCGAATCTACTTGATAACGACCGTCTATGAGACGGCCAATCATCGCATCCGGATCTGACTGGGCCACGCCTCAAATCCTACGAACCGGCCACGCAAAAGCGTGTCTGAAACACCGTGGCACTAGCTGAGAGCAACAAGCTCGCTCATTACCTGTTGGTTCGGCACAATGAGTCGCTGACCCACAATGAGTCGACTTGCTTTGCCCAGGCCATTTGCTGACATCAGGGCTCGGGGCTGGACGGCGTGCGCGCGCGCAATGGATTCCAAACTGTCGCCCGTTTGAACCCGATAGCGCACAAGGGTGTCGATGCGATCGTGCTCTGCAGTCCCAGACGTTGACGTGGGCACGTAGAGGCGTTGTCCAGCAAAGATGAGCGTGCGCCAGCTCAATCCGTTGGCTGCCAGGAGTTCAACGGATGAGACTGAGAACGACGCGGCAATCGACGCAACCGTATCTCCCTCGCGCACAAGGTATGAGCCGTTGGCCTCCAAGGAACGCTCGACTGATGAACTAAAAACCGACCGCTTGTTGTTTTGTTTCGCGGCGTTTTGATCGCCGCGGTCAGAAGGTGTGGGAGCGTCGGCGTCAACGTGCTCGGCGCTGATTCCGAAAATCAGGCTGGTCACTGTCGCTACGGCCAGAGGAATCGCCAAGATGGCGTCACGGCGGCGATGGGTAGATCGGTGCTGTGGCAAGCGAGACTCCTTCCGGCCGGGCAAGTGTCAGGTTGATACTGAGACTTTAAGTTCACGCGGTATGCATTTATCAAGACTTTAGACTCACCGGGTATGTATTTTTGGCACGTTGCGCCGTCGGCGTGTCAAATCCGGAACGTGGTGACAGGGGCCGGAACATGGCAAAGTAGTTTCGTGACCTCGGAAGCACAAAATTGGCTGACAGTGCCGGACCTCGTTGAACAACTTGGGCTGCCGCAGAGTCGCGTGCGCCGTCTCATTGAGGATCGTCAGCTCATTGCGGTGCGGCGTGACGGGATACTTATGGTTCCCGCGTTGTTTGTGCGCGATGGTGAACCGGTCGCCGAATTACGCGGAACGCTGCACCTTTTGTTTGACGCTGTGTTTAGCGACGAGGAAGCAGTGGCCTGGTTGCTCGGCGAAGATGACAGCCTGGGGTGTGCACCCATCGAAGCCCTTCGCTCGGGACGCAAGACAGAGGTGCGAAGAATTGCCCAGGCCCTGGGCTAGCAAACAACAGCCTCAGTCGTTAGGCAGATCGTTCGGTCACCATCCGCGCTAATTGGGCCAATGCTTTTCGCACGTCGTCGGGCACGGGAACGGTGTCAAGCGCTTCGTGCGCGCGAGAAAGTTCCTGGGCGATCATCTTCTCGACCTCAGACTCTGCTCCGATATCGCGCAACAGATCCTGAATCTCGCGCACGCGCTCGACAGAAAGGTTGTCATCGCCGAGGCCGGCGAGAGAATGGCCGGCACCGAGCCGTGATTCGGCAATGGCAATCAGCGCGGTTCTCTTTCCCTCGCGCAGGTCATCACCTACAGGCTTGCCGGTTTGCTCTTCGTTGCCAAAGACACCCAGAAGGTCATCACGGAGTTGAAAGGCAATACCCAGGGGCAGGCCGAAGAGCGACAGCGCATCGAGGAGTTCGTCATCGGCACCCCCGAGCGCAGCACCAATGCGAAGCGGTGCTTCAATCGAGTACTTTGCCGATTTATACGTGACGACGCGAACCGCGCGATCGAGAGCCGAGGCTTTGTCAACAACGGGCCAAGATACCTCTTCAAGAATGTCGAGGTATTGTCCAACCGTGACATCGCGCCGCATCGTGTTGAACTCACGACGAGCGCGGGGCCCCGATTCTCGGTGTTGTCTGATGCCCGTAGTCACGAGCTCATCACTGAAGGCAAGGAGCAGATCACCGAAAAGGAGAGCGGAGGATATGCCGAATCGTTCCGGGTCTCCCGCGTATCCTCGCTCGACGTGCAGGGCGTCAAAGGCCCGATGGGCTGATGGCTTTCCCCGGCGGGTGTCAGATCGGTCCATGATGTCGTCGTGCACGAGGGCCGCCGCATGAAAAAACTCAAGGCCAACCGCCACGTCAATCGCACTCGCGTCAATCCGCGGAGCACTTGTTGAGTATCCGAGGAGTGTGCACATGGCGCGGAAGCGCTTACCTCCCGCGAGAAACGTTCTGGTTTGTTCGATAAAAATCTCTGCTTCCTCACCCATGTGGGCGAGTTCTGTCTCGGAAGCTCGTGTGAACGCCGCGATGCGTTCATTCGTAGAGGCGACCCATTGCTCAGCATTCAGCACTTTTCTACCCTACCGACGGCGGGAGGGGTTACACTTCTTGCGTAGACTTAGTTTTTTACATCGAGGAGGTCTGCCATGCCGTTGTCTGAGCACGAGCAGCGCTTGCTCGATGAAATGGAGCGCAATCTTTATGGCGCCGGCGCCGATGTGCATTCCGCTAAACCTCAGGGGCGACCGACGTATCGTTCTATTGTCTTGGGGATCATTGTTGCTGTCGTTGGCCTAGGAACCTTGATTGCCGGGGTCACGAGTCAGCTCATCCTCGTCGGTGTCGTGGGATTCGTCGTCATGTTTCTGGGCGTGCTTCTCGCTGCTAAACCCGGGTCGATAAGCGAATCTCCTGCTAAGGCACCACAGGGCAAGACCAAGCCGCGACAGCGATCTAGCTTCATGCAGCGCATGGAACAGCGTTGGGACGGAAACCAGGAAGACCGCCTTTAGGTCTCTTGAGACCTGCTAGCAACCCGGCGTAACGCCGGGTTTTTTCTTGACCCATGTGTGATCTGAATCGATCGCTCTGCCCACGTGAGAACCATGAACTCGCGGAATCTGTCTTTTATGTTCCATTTTACTCCACTTAATAAACACCGGAATCACAAGCTAAAACACGGCAAAAGTAAGAAAAATATACAAAAAATGTAAATTTGTGGCGTAAAGTGGAGTAAAGTGGAGAACGTCCTCGACAGGCCGTGTGATCAAGGAGGTGTGCGCTATGTTCCTGGGAACCCATGCGCCCAAACTTGATGACAAGGGGCGCGTCATTCTGCCGGCAAAATTTCGTGCCGACCTTGCAGCCGGACTCGTTCTGACGCGAGGACAAGAGAACTGCCTGTACGTCTTCAGTGAGGCCGAGTTTGCGCAACTCAACGAGCGCATCCGCCAGGCTCCGGTGACGAGCAAAGCGGCTCGTGACTTTCTTAGAGTCTTCTTATCGGGCGCGAGCGACGAAACCCCGGACACGCAAAACCGCATCACCATTCCACAGAACCTCAGGGATTACGCGGGCCTGCGACGCGACCTCACTGTTATTGGTGCGGGTAACCGGATTGAGATTTGGGATGCCCCGACCTGGACCACCTACCTCGCCGAGAACGAGTCGGTCTTTGCGAACACCTCGGAGGAGGTGATCCCCGGACTGTTCTAGCCACAGCGGCTGACTCCCAGCCATTGCTCCCTGAGACACCTTCCCCGGTAGCAGGTCGACATGGATGGGAATCAGCCCCAGTGGAAAGAACAGGGGCTGCCCATGAACTTTCGCGACATTCATATTCCCGTGCTGAAAGAGCGCACCCTGAGTTTGTTTGCGCCCGCGCTCGACACACGCGCTGCCGTCGTTATTGATGCGACCGTGGGCATGGGCGGGCACGCGGAATCGATTCTTCGCAGATTTCCTGACGTTCATCTCATTGGCCTCGATCGCGACCAACAAGCGCTCGCGATTGCCGCGAAGCGCCTCGTCGAATTTGAGTCACGAATTCGATTGGTGCATGCCGTCTATGACGAGATACAGCCGGTATGGCGCGAGACGGGTTGGTCTCGGCCACTTGGCATTCTCTTTGACTTGGGGGTCTCATCGCTGCACCTCGATTCGGTTGACCGTGGGTTTTCGTACGCTCACGATGCGCCTCTCGATATGCGCATGAACGCGCAGGATTCGCTCACGGCGGCGGCTATCTTGGCCGGTTACGACGAAGCTCACTTGCGTCGTATTTTCGAAACCTATGGTGAAGAAAAGCTGTCTGCTCGCTATGCGCGGGCCATTATCGCCGAACGCGTTGTTCGTCCCATCGAACGATCCGGTCACCTCGTTACGATTCTGCAGGCAGCAACGCCCGCAGCCCTCATGAATTCTGGGCACCCGGCGAAGCGTGTATTTCAGGCACTGAGAATCGAGGTCAATTCCGAGCTCGCAGTGCTCGAACGAGCCATCCCCGAAGCCATCGAACTTCTCGCGCTCAACGGCCGCATCGTCGTCATGTCGTACCAATCGCTCGAAGACAAAATCGTCAGAGAGAATTTTCTCGACGTTCTGTCAGCGACTTGCCGGCAGGGATTCCTGTCGTACCTGAGCATCACTTGCCCGAGCTGCGATTGCTGACGCGGGGGGCGGAGCGCGCCGACGAACCCGAGCGTCAGCTCAACCCGCGTTCCATTCCCGTGCGGCTTCGCGCTGCAGAGCGTGTGCGGGAGGCAGCATGAGCATGGCACGCCCCCTGGTAGATCGCCTCACGTTTCCCGTTCCCGAAGCGGAAAAGGCGTCACACCACCTCCAGATCGTTTCCGCGGCGTCACGCCGTCGGCGGCGACCTAAGGCGTTCTTTGCGACTGTCACAGTTCTCACCATTTTCGGCATCATCGTTGCTCAAATTCTTTTGAGCATTTCGTTACAGAGCGGTGCCTACCAAATTTCTGGACTGCAACATCAGATGAAAGATTTGACTCGCACTTACGAGTCGTCGACTCAGGACATTGACCGCATGAACTCGCCCCAAAATGTCTCCGAGAGTGCTGAATCTCTTGGCATGGTGGGCAAATCTAACCCTGTCTATCTCAGGCTTTCGGACTCCTTTGTCACAGGATCAGCCGCGGCGGCACAGACAAACGGAACGCTCTACTCCCATGGCGACATGGTTCCTAACGAAATGCTCACGCCAATCCGCTCGGAGCGTCAGGCGGCGGCCACGGCTGCTGCGGCAAAGGCTAACGCCAAGGCCAAGATCGCTCCGACAGCGGGAGCATCGGTGCTGACCGAAAATCTTGTCGCTGGCAGCGCGTCGGCGTCGGCTGCTGATTCCCTCGAGGTACCTTCACATCAAGGCATCCCCAGTCCGTCAACTCACTAGCACTGAGGTTCCCGTGAAAAATGGCAAAACTAGGCGCCGGGTAGCGTTTTCGTTGCTACTCGTTGTCATTATTACCGGTGTGTTTGTTCTGCGCCTCATCGATATACAGGTGGTTCGAGCAGCGGCATACAATGAGGCGTCCCAGGGGAAAATGTCGATACCGGAGACAGTCTTTGGTATTCGCGGTGACATTGTCGACAGCGCAGGCAAGCCCTTGGCCACAGAACGCATGACGTACGATGTCACTGTTTCTCCTCGTAATACTCAAGAATTTACGCGTACGACCGGCACCGGCGTGGTGACGATTACACCTCAACAGGCCGCGCAAGAGATCGCCACCATTACCAATCAGAAACCCGATGACATTATTCGCATCATCAACGATGCCCTCGCCCGGGATTCGAATGCCGATTTTGCCTATGTCGCGCGCGGTGTTGATGTTGACGCCTTTAAAGCCATAAGTGCTCTTGATATTCCTTGGATTTATTTCGAACAGAATCCGGCTCGTGCCTATCCCAACGGTGCGGTTGCCGGAAACGTGCTGGGTTATGTCGGCTCAGATGGAACCCCCCTCGCTGGACTCGAACTCGGCGCCAACGAGTGCGTGGGTGCTGTTGACGGAAGCCAGTCCTACGCACGAGGCGCAGATGGCGTGCGCATTCCGGGAAGCACCGTTGTCTCCCAAGGAGCCAAGAACGGGGGCACCCTAAAACTCACCATCGATTCCGATCTTCAATGGTTCACTCAACAAGCACTTTCTTCCGCAGCGGTCGCCACGAACGCTCGCTGGGGGATGGCCGTCGTTGTTGAGGTCAAGACCGGCCACCTGATTACCGTTGTTGATTATCCGACGCTGGATCCGAACAATATTGATGGTGCGGATCCGGCCAATAGGGGATCGCGCGTCTTTACTTCGCCGTACGAGCCAGGATCTACCATGAAGACTCTCACGGCGGCGTCGCTTGTTGACGCGGGGCTGGCAGATTCCAGTACACAGGTCAACTCGCCTTATTTCATTCAATTCCCCAACGGTGCGAAATTTCACGATTGGGGGCCGCACCCCAGCAACCTCACTCTCGAAGGCGTGTTGATGTGGTCATCTAACACGGGAATTGCCCAGCTGGGGGAGCGCCTAAAACCCGAAGTTCGCTATGACTACCTCGAAAAGTTTGGTCTCGGGCAGGAATCTGCTGTTGGGTTTCCGGGTGAATCGACGGGTTTGCTGCGCTCGTGGGATGCGTGGGACAACCAGTCGTACTACACCATGCTTTTTGGCCAGGGGCTGACCCTGACCGCGATTCAGATGGCGAGTGCTTACGCGACCCTCGGAAACGGCGGGGTCAGAGAACCACTGTCACTGGTTGAAAATTGTACGGCGAGTGATGGAACCGTGACACTTCCCATCAAGCAGGAGGCGATAAAGGTCGTCTCCCCTCAGGCGGCGCGAACCACGCTCGACATGATGGAAAATATTGTCACCCAGGGTTGGTTAGGAGACGCTGCGTTGTCTATTCCGGGTTATCGCATCGCTGCTAAGACGGGGACGGCGGAGCAGTCAGACGGCAACGGAGCCTACTCTGACAAGTTCATCGTTTCGCTGGCGACGGTCTTCCCCTCGGACCACCCCGAATATGCCATCGTGATGTCGCTGGACGCTCCCGACGGAAACAGTAACGCGCCGCTCGCTCCTCTGATGAATCAGGTCATCAAGCAGATCATCAAGACCAAACAGGTTCAGCCGTCTTCGGGCGAGGCACCTGTATTCCCTCTCTACTACTAGGCTTGCAAAGGCTTTTGTGAAGGGACAGTCATGGCTACGGATGGGCTGACACTTCGGCCCGAGGCGTCGGCGGTGATTGCCTTTGTGGAACTCTCTTCATCGCTGGGCTGGACCGTGGTGACCGATTCGGACGCTCAGATTTCGGGTATCACGTCGTCGTCTCACCGGGTTCGCCCGGGCGATGTATTTATGGCACTCCCGGGAGAAAATTTTCACGGTGCAGAATTCGTTGACGACGCCTTGGCCCGAGGCGCCGTGGCGGTCGTAACCGACGAGGCAACTGCGCATCGGCTTAGAAACAAGATTGCTGTTCCGCTGGCGCAGTCTGAACGTTTGCGCGTTGATTTGGGGCGGGCCGCGTCTCTCATCTACGGCAGTGCTCCAAGCGAGGTTCGCACGTATGGTGTGACGGGGACCAATGGCAAGACTTCGGTTGTGTACATCTTGATGGCGCTCCTCGGGCACCTCGGCAAGCGAACCGGAATGAGCTCGACATCGGAACGTGTGGTGGCGGGGCGGGCTATGGCCTCCGGACTCACGACCCCGGAGGCAGACGAACTTCATGGGTTTTTGGGTGTGCTCCGCGAAGCGTCTGTTGGCGACGCCGTCATCGAGGTCTCCGCCCATGCGGTCACGAGAGAGCGAATAGCGGGGCTTGTCTTCGACGTGGTGTCATTCACAAACTTGAGCCAAGATCATCTTGACGATTATGCAGACATGGATCGATACTTTGCCGCAAAGGCGCTGCTATTTGCGCCAGAACGGGCAACTCACGGCGTTGTGTGCGTTGACGATCTTTGGGGAAGACGCCTTGCCGCCGAGGCCAGTATTCCCGTCACGACTGTCGGCTCCGAATTTCTCGGATCGGCCGTTTCGGCCGATTGGCGAGTTTCGGTAACGGGGATCACACAGGGATCAACCTCTTTCGAGATTCTTGGCCCTTCCGCAGAGCGCCTGGTGGGAACTGTGCCCATTGTTGGCGACTTCTCCGCGACAAATGTGGCCGTTGCCGTGGCCATGTTAAGTGTTGTAGGAACGTCTGTCGACGACATCCAAGCGGCGCTTGGTGATCCTCCCCGAATTGACGTTTATGTTCCCGGACGCACCGAAATCGTCTCTGGTGAACACGGGCCGACGTTCTATGTTGATTACGGGCACACTCCCGAGGCATTCGCTCGCACTCTTGCCGCTCTGCGGCGCGTTACCGCCGGTCAGCTCGTCATGGTGTTCGGAGCCGACGGCGATCGGGATGCGTCGAAGCGAGCCGACATGGGTCGGGTTGCAGCCACTGGGGCCGACGTGGTGATTGTCACGGATTTTCATCCGCGAACCGAGAACCCGGATTCGATTCGGAGCGCCCTCATGGAGGGTGCCGCTGCGGCCGGCAGCGCGGCGAGCTTGCACAATATTGCTGATCCGCGTGCCGCCGTGCGCATGGCCATCTCGCTCGCACACGAGGGCGACACGATTCTCTATGCAGGGCCGGGACACGAAACGTATCACGAAGTTGCTGGTGTCAAGCACCCCTACGATGCTCGCGCGGACGTGCGGCACGCACTAATGGACGCAGGATGGCCTCCTCGTGAGGTGGTCTCATGATTTCGTTATCCCTCGCCACCATTGCCCAGATTGTCTCGGGACGCATGTACCACCCCTCCGGTGTCGATGTTTCCGATGTCGAGGTGTCGAAGCTCGTTGACACCGACTCTCGCGAGATTAGCACCGGTGATGTTTTTGTCGCAAAGCCGGGCGAGGTCACCGATGGTTGGAACTTTATCGACGACGCATATCACAGAGGCGCTGTCGCCGTAATTGCCGAAAGAGAGTCGAACATTGAGGTGCCGCAGATCATTGTGACCGACGCCGTTGTCGCGTTGGCCGACCTCGCGCGCGAGGTCGTCGCTCAAGTGAGGTCCCGGGGTAGCCTCAGGGTCATCGGCATCACCGGTTCGAATGGAAAGACCACGACTAAAAATCTCGTGGGTTCACTGTGCGAACGCTTGGGACCGACGGTTTACCCCAAGGCTTCATTTAACAACGAAGTGGGAGCGCCGCTGACCATGCTGCGCATCAACGAAGATACGCGCTTCTTGGTTCTCGAATTGGGCGCGAGCGGCGTTGGTCACATTGCGCGGCTCACTGACATCGCCTCCCTCGACATCGGGGTCGTCCTCATGGTAGGTCTCGCGCACGCGGGAGAATTTGGTGGCCTGGAAAAAACAATTGTGGCAAAGACAGAGCTCGTTCAGGGGATCGTGGCCGGGGGAACTGCCGTGCTCAATCGCGATGATCCGAACGTTGTTGGCATGGCGGGTGTCGCACCGGGACCCATCGTCTGGTTCGGGCGTGGCCGCGAGGCTGAGGTTCGGGCCACCGCGGTGAGAACAAGTTTGGCTGGGACGGATTTTGACCTCACCTTTGCGGACAGCACCCAGCACCACGTTCATTTCCCGGTGATTGGTGAACATCATGTCATGAACGCATTAGCCATGGCGACGGTCGGTGGTCTTTTGGGAGCTTCTGACGACCTAATTATTGACATTCTTGAAAAGACGCAGCGCGCTGAACGGTGGCGCATGGAGAAGCTGGGTGGGGGAGGTGTCACCGTCATTAATGATGCTTACAATGCGTCTCCCGATTCGATGGCTGCGGCGCTTCGCACGCTGGCCGGACTGGGCGATAAGAGGAATCGACGGATTGCCGTGCTGGGGGAAATGAGTGAACTGGGTGAGCTTGCAGGCGACGAACACGACGCAATCGCTCTTCTCGTCGTGCGTTTGAATCTTGATGCACTCGTGGTCGTGGGGGCAGGGGCACGTCGACTTTTTGTATCAAGCGTCAACGAAGGATCCTGGGCAGGGGAGAGCAGCTTTTTCGAAACGTCCGACGAGGCATACGATTACCTCATGACTGTCCTTCGCGATGATGACATCGTGTTGGTGAAGTCGTCCAACTCAGCAGGGCTGCGCTTTTTGGGTGACAAGCTTGGCGAGGCCTTTCCATGCTGACACTCATTGTTGCCGGAACGATTTCGATGTTTCTCTCGTTATTCTTCACCCCGCTCTTTGCCCGATTGTTCCGGGCTATCGGGTGGGGCCAGTACATCCGTGATGACGGTCCGCAGGAGCATCACGTCAAAAAAGGGACTCCGACGATGGGCGGCATC
>CAFBMB010000020.1_pt1 | contig 15294 bp, 15 predicted proteins | sample 7268381 | NCBI WGS metagenome assembly CAFBMB01 (sample SAMEA6814053, study PRJEB35770) | freshwater metagenome | biome: Freshwater; feature: Freshwater reservoir; material: water | place: Czech Republic | collected 2017-05-23 | depth 30m m
CGAGGGTTCGAATGCACTTCTGCACGCTTGTTGCTCGCGGATAGGGCGGCGGCACAACACCAGAGAGGTAGGGAATAAACGGCACCATGCCGGCCACTGTAAAGAGCAGGCTCGGGTCGTCGCTCACGAGAGAGGCGGAGGGGACCACCGTGTGTCCCCGTGACGCGAAGTAATCGAGCCACCGTTGACGTATATCAGCGGTCTTCATGAAAACGAATTACGCGCGCGGAGAGCGTTTGCGCAACTGCGCTTCGCGAGCCGCGTAGCCCTGCTTGACCGAGTCGGCCACATCTTTCGCGGTTGCGTCCATCTTTGCCAGGAATGCGCGACCCTGCTCGGTCTTGCTCACCCTGTGCGCGACGAGAAAGCCGAGTCCTACACCGATAAGAATCATGACGACGTACTTCATGTTGATCACTCCTGAACGCGAAAAGACGATGTTTCACCAAGTCTAGGGGCTGATGAAAAGAATGAGGCGCCCCCGATGAAGGCGCCTCACGTGTAACGAACAGATGCTAGCGAGCGGCGTAATACTCAACCACGAGCTGCACATCGCATGTCACAGGAACTTCAGCACGTTTCGGACGACGAAGCAACGTCGCGCGAAGTTTGTCAAGCTCGACCTCGAGGTATCCGGGAACGGGAGGCAAGACGTCGACGTGTCCGCCGGCTGCAGCCACCTGGAACGGGTCCATTCCTTCGGAACGCTCCTTGACGTGAATGAGCTGACCGGGCTTGAGGCGATACGACGGGCGATCAACGAGTTGACCGTCAACCAGAATGTGGCGGTGCACCACCATCTGACGCGCCTGTGCCGTGGTGCGTGCAATTCCCGCGCGCACGACGAGTGCGTCAAGGCGCATTTCAAGAAGCTCGACGAGGTTCTCACCGGTCAGGCCGGCCGCCTTACGGGCCTCCTGGAAGACGCGACGCAACTGCGCCTCACGAATTCCATACTGGGCACGAAGTCGCTGCTTTTCGCGAAGGCGAACGGCATAGTCCGAATCAGTCTTGCGCTTTGTGCGACCGTGCTCGCCAGGAGCATAGGGGCGCTTTTCGAGGTACTTGGCTGCCTTCGGGGTCAGGGGAATACCCAGAGCCCGAGAGAGGCGGGTCTTACTGCGTGTGCGTGACTTAGTAGACACGGTGTCCTTTCATAACAAGCTAAACGATGCCTGGCAGAGGCCATGAAAAATGAGGGCGCCAACCGGTCCCGGCTACAGGGAATTCCGTTCACATCATTCCAGTTGCGCAGCCGCACGCTTCTGGTTGATGAGGCGAGTAAAGTCTAGCATGCGTCACACCGACCCACTCGGCGCGCTACTCACCGCTCAACAGTTGACGCAGTCTCAGCAATCGTTCTGAGATTTCGCGCTCATGACCGTGTGACGTGGGTCGATAGTACTGGCGGCCGGCAACCGCGTCGGGCAGGTACTGTTGCCGAACGATCCCGAGGGCATCGTTGTGCGGGTATCGGTAGCCGACCCCGTGCCCTAACTCTGTGGCCGACGCATAGCTTGCGTCGCGCAGATGCATCGGAACCACACCCGTCTTGCCGTCTCGGATATCAGCCAGTGCCTCGTTTATTCCGACGTACGCGGCATTAGATTTTGGTGCGGTGGCGAGAAAAACCGTTGCTTCTGCCAACGGGATGCGACCCTCCGGCATACCAATGAGGGCTACCGCTTCTGCCGCCGCGACGGCTAGCGAAAGGGCGGAAGGTTCAGCCAGCCCGATATCTTCGGCTGCCGAAATAATGAGGCGCCGCGCAATAAAGCGGGGATCTTCACCGGCCTCAATCATGCGGGCCAAATAGTGCAGAGCCGCGTCGACATCCGAGCCACGGATTGATTTGATGAATGCGCTAATGACGTCATAGTGTTCGTCACCATCCCGGTCGTAACGCAGCAGCGCACGATCTACCGCTTGCGAAACGTCATCCCCGATCACGGTGACCGGTGCCGTCGAGGCTTCCGAGCGCTCGATAGCGATGGCGGCAGCAGCATCCAGAGCTGTCAGCGCCCGACGTGCGTCACCGGAACTAAAGCGCACGATGCTCGACGTCGCCTCGTCACTCAGGTCAAAGTTTCCGTTCAAACCTTGGGGTTCGGTCAGGGCACGTGTCACCACCACGAGCAGTTGCTCATCGGTCAGCAGGTCGAGTCGCAGCACCAGTGATCGAGAAATGAGTGGAGAAATAATGCTGAACGAGGGATTCTCTGTCGTCGCAGCCATTAGCGTCACCCAGCCGTTCTCGACTCCCGGGAGGAGGGCATCCTGCTGAGCTTTTGTGAATCGATGAATTTCGTCAAGAAAAAGCAGGGTTGATTGGCCGTAAAGATCGCGAGCGTTCTGCGCCGCGGTCATGGCTTCTCTCACGTCTTTGACGCCGGCAGTGATTGCCGACATTTCAACAAAGCGGCGGTCGCTGGATGCGGCAATCGCATAGGCCAGCGACGTCTTGCCGGTTCCGGGAGGTCCCCAGAGGATGACTGAAGCGCCGCCGCTTGAGCTTTCAGCCAAGTGGCGCAGAGGCGCTCCAGGCCCCAGAAGTTGATCGTGACCCACCACCTCATCCAGGTTTCGCGGGCGCATCCGTACCGCCAACGGAGCGGTGGCATCTCCGAGCAACGAGGAATTCACGGCATCAGCCTATGCGCGAATTCCACACGGCACGGTGGACTAATCTGCTTGATAGGCGTTCGCGCCGAAATTCCGTTCTCTCACTAGAAAGTTGCCCGTGGCTACGACGAAGAACAACAAGTCCCTGAGCAAGGCTGAGCGTGAGCGCCTGAAGGCGTATTCCGAGAGAAAGCAGGCTCACGCCGCTCAAAAAGCACGTCGCAAACGTGACAACCGCATGTGGCTCTCAATCGGCATCGTGGTGGTGGCGCTGGCGATTGGCGCTCAAGTGGCCTTCACACTGATTGCCCCCTACGCACCGCACCCAGACCCATCGGCCTCTCCCTCAGCTCCCGCGGCCGCGCCGGATCCCGCCTTCTCTGAAGACCGCACCTGGGTCGGCGTTCTCGATATCAACGGCATCCCGCTGGGCGTTTCGCTCGACGGTCATCTCGCACCGCAGGCTGTGTCGAGCACGCTTGACCTCAGCGTGGCCGGTTTCTACAATCAAGTATCGTGCCACCGACTTACCACATCGGGAATCTTCGTTCTGGAGTGTGGCGACCCGAAGGGCGATGGCACGGGCGGCCCCGGTTACACCTACGGTCCGATCGAGAACGCGCCCGCCGATGATCTCTACCCGGCAGGGACAATTGCCATGGCTCGCCAGGGCGGAAACGCCTCGTCAATGGGCTCGCAATTCTTTATCGTCTACAAAGATTCGGTCATTCCTGCCGACGCAGCCGGCGGCTATACCGTGATGGGGCACATCACGAGCGGCTTGGATCGGCTCATCGCCGAGGTCATCGATAAGGGTGTTGCTGGCGGCGCAACCGACGGCCGCCCAGCCCTTGACGTTGTGATTGGCAGCCTCACCCTCAACTAGAAGGCGCGACTGCCCTAAACTAACTGCGGATAGCCAACTTTCGCAGAAAGTACACACATGAGCACTCACCCCTTTGGTCGCGTCGACACCGACGGCAATGTCTATTGCCTGGAGGCGGGCGACGAACGGCACGTCGGTCAATATGCGGATGTCTCGACAGAAGAAGCGCTCGCTTTTTATGTGCGTAAGTTCGACGACATCAACACGGCTCTCTCGCTGCTCGAACGACGCATTGCGTCGGATGCGCAGTCCACAGACTTTCGTCCGTCTCTCGACAAGGTGCGCACTCTCGTCACCGACGGGGTTGGCGTGGGTGACTTCGCTGCGCTCCGGCTTCGCATAGACGCTCTGCAGGAAAGCATTGGGGCGCGCTCAGCCGAGTTGACGGCACAGGCGGCTGTGGCGCGTGAAGAAGCGATCGCCGCGCGCACGTTACTCGTCGAAAAATTGGAAGCACTCGCGTCCGGCGACTTGAGCAAAGTGCAGTGGAAACAGATGACGACCACCGTTGACGGAATTTTCTCAGAATGGCAGGAAGCCCAAAAGAGAGACCGAAAATTTCCCAAGGCAGCGGCCGAAGACCTGTGGAAGCGATTTCGAGCGGCGCGCAACACCCTCGACCAGGCGCGACGCAAATATTTTGCTGAACTCGACCAATCCACAAAGGGTGCCAAAGCAGCCAAGGAGAAGCTCATTTCGCGCGCTGAGGCACTCGCCCCTCAGGGAGCTGCGGGACTCGTCGCCTATCGTGCCCTTCTCGAAGAATGGAAGGCGGCTCCGCGCGGACCAAAGAAGGTGGATGACGCTCTGTGGGCACGATTCAAGGCCGCCGGCGACACGATCTACGCGGCAAAGAATGAGCAGTTCGAGCGCGAAGAAGCCGAATTCCAGGGGAACCTCGAGGCAAAGCTCGCCATCCTGGCCGACGCCGAGAAACTCCTTGACGCCACCGACTATGCGCAGGCCCGGTCCACACTGAACGCCATACAGAAACGTTGGGATGCCGCCGGCAAGGTGCCGCGCGCTCGGGTTCGTGACGTTGAAGATCGAATGCGCAAGGTTGAGGTCGCCGTGCGCAAGCTCGAGGATTCCCACTGGAACAAGTCAAACCCTGAAAAGCAAGCGCGCTCGGCCGGACTAGCAGGACAAATCGAAGCCAAGATTGAGGTTCTCGAGTCGGCGCTTGCGGCCGCCCGGGGCGAGGGCAATGACGCCCGCGTGAAACAAATTGAAGAGGACATTGTTGCTCAACGATCATGGTTGAGTGTTCTGTAGACGGTTCGTTCCGCGCGTGCGCGGAGACTTATCAACACCTCGGGCGTAAGCGGCCGGCGCAGGACTGAATTGTGCCATGGTCGTTTCGTGACCGTGGCAGATTTGCAGACCTTCAGCATCGCCGAACAACACGCGCTTGTTCTCGATGGAATCGCACGACGCTCGTGGCACTCGATCGCACCACTCGCACCGATAGACCCCGTTGCGTTCAGGCTGCAAGCCATCATGCCGCGTGATGCAGAGCGCGCTGTCGCTGTCGGCATAACGGCCGTCTGGGTGCTTGGGCTCACCCTGACGCCCCCGCGCACCGTCGAGATTGCGGGAATCGATGGTGTTCGACTCTACGACACGCGTCGAGAAGTGCGTGTGCGCGAGATGGCGATTCCACTGGGTGACTGCCACCGGTTCGGCGGATACCTCGTCACGACACCGAACAGAACGGCGGCCGACATCGCGCGCTACGGCGCAGAAGACACCGAGGCAGTGCTTCAGCAGATTGCCGCCCACCCCGACTTCGATGCTGAGAAGGTGTGTGATGTCTTCGCACGCACGCCACATCTTCCTTATGTGCGGCGTGCCCGGCGGCGCCTACGATCCACTCTCACTCACCCGGTAGGCGTCATAAACGCCATCGATCCTTCGAATACCGTTCAGCAGCCGCTCTAGGTGGCTCGTATCGCTCATCTCGAAAACAAATCGATTGAGCGCGATGCGCTCCGACGTCGTCGTTACGGTCGCCGAGAGAATATTCACATGGTTTTCGGCCAAGACGCGCGTAACGTCAGACAGCAGCGCCGCCCGGTCGAGCGCCTCAACCTGTATCTGCACAAGAAAGATGCTCTTCGAAGAGGGTGCCCAATCGACCTCTATGAGTCGTTCGGGTTCTGAAACGAGGTTACGCACGTTGTGACACGTTGATCGATGAACAGACACACCTTGCCCTCGGGTCACGAAGCCCTTGATGTCGTCGCCCGGCAGGGGGGTGCAGCACTTCGCGAGTTTCACCAGAATGTCGGGAGCTCCGCGAACCAAGACCCCCGAATCCCCCCGGCGCACGCCGCGCACACCCCCGCGACCCGGAATCACCGCGTCAGGGGTTTCACTATCGGCAGATTCCGTAATGTTGAGCGTGATCTTCTCGACGACCGACTGCGACGACACGTGTCCTTCGCCAACCGCGGCAAAAAGTGATGAAACATCGTCATACCGAAGTTGCGCCGCGACCTCGGCTAAGGTGTCCGTGCTCATGAGTTTCTGCAGCGGAAGATTCTGTTTGCGCATCGTGCGCGCGATCAGGTCACGCCCCTGTTCGACCGCTTCGTCGCGACGTTCCTTCGAAAACCACTGCTTGATCTTGGATTTGGTTCGCGTCGATGCAACGAAACTCAGCCAATCTTTGCTCGGCCCCGCATCAGGGTTCTTGCTGGTCAGAATTTCTATGACGTCGCCCGAAGCGACCTGAGAGTCAAGCGGGACCAAGCGTCCATTAACTTTTGCCCCCATCGTGCGGTGCCCAACCTCGGTATGCACCGCATAGGCAAAGTCGACGGGCGTCGCGCCTGCGGTGAGCCCAACAACACGGCCCTTGGGAGTGAAAACATAGACCTCTTTACTGCCTATCTCGAAGCGCAGAGAATCCAAGAACTCGTTCGGATCATCAGTCTCGGCTTCCCAGTCCGAGATGTGCGCCAACCATGCCATGTCGGTATCGACGAGCGACAGGGCGTCTCGGCCTCTGCCACCACTCTGTTTATCTTTGTACTTCCAGTGCGCGGCCACACCGAACTCTGCGCGCTGGTGCATCTCGGGAGTGCGAATTTGCAATTCCACGGGTCGACCCCCGGGGCCCATCACGGTGGTGTGCAGCGACTGATACAGATTGAATTTTGGGGTCGCGATGTAGTCCTTGAATCTTCCCGGAAGAGGATTCCAGCGGCTGTGAATGGCCCCCAGAATGCCGTAACAATCGCGAACGGACGGCACAATCACACGGATACCCACTAGGTCATAAATTTCATCAAACTCTCGCCCGCGCACCGCCATCTTTTGGTAAATCGAATATAACTGTTTGGGTCGCCCCTCCACCTCGCCCCGAATGCGGTTGAGTCGAAGGTCTTCTCGAACAGCCGAGATGACATCGGCCACAAACGTTTCGCGCTCCGGCGTGCGCTGCTGCACCAAATTGTTTATCTCTGAAAATATCTTGGGATGCAAGACCGCAAACGAGAGGTCTTCGAGTTCCCACTTCATCGTCGAGATGCCCAGTCGATGAGCCAGCGGGGCATAAATTTCGAGGGTCTCCGTGGCTTTGCGAGCAGCGCTTTCCGGTGACACAAACCCCCACGTTCGGGCGTTGTGGAGGCGGTCAGCGAGCTTGATGACGAGCACCCGAATATCTCGCGACATGGCAACAATCATTTTGCGAACGGTTTCAGCTTGCGCGCTGTCACCGAAGGTCACGCGATCAAGTTTGGTGACGCCATCAACCAACATCGCGACTTCAGCACCGAACTCACGCTCGACCTGTTCGAGGCTGTACTCGGTATCCTCCACGGTGTCGTGAAGAAGAGCCGCAATAACCGTTTTCGCTCCGATGCCCAGTTCGGCAAGAATCTGGGCGACAGCCACGGGGTGTGTGATGTAGGCCTCGCCACTCTTGCGTGTCTGACCCTCGTGTGCCACCTTGGCCACCTCGTAGGCGCGTTCCATGCCCGCAATGTCTGCCTTGGGGTGATGGGTGCGCACGGTACGAACGAGCAGATCAAAGCCGTCGCTGTCGGGAGAGCGCCAAAAAATTTTGGGCACAAGTCGGCGCAAGGCACTGCCTGTTGCGGGTACATCTGTCATGTGCGCCTCCCGATATATCCATTATCGGGGCAAAAAACCCAAAGAATTACGCGTCGACGCGCTCGACCGCTTTTTGTTGCATCTCGAGAAGTCGCTTGTCATTTTTGCGGATGGCGGGTTCGCGCATGCGCATTCCGGCATACAGCGGCGCAGCGAGGAAGATTGTCGAATACGTGCCCACGACGATTCCCACCAGCAGCGCGAGAGAAATATCGCGCAGCGTTCCGGCGCCCAGCACGAACGCACCGATGAACAAGATGGCCGCAACGGGCAGGGCGGCGACTACAGAGGTGTTGATTGAACGCACCAGCGTTTGGTTGATGGCCAGGTTTACCTGTTGTCCGAACGTGAGCGACGCATCCCGTGTCTGACCCGTGGTGTTCTCGCGAATCTTGTCAAAGACCACAACGGTGTCATAGAGCGAGTAGCCCAAAATCGTGAGAATGCCAATCACGGCACCCGGAGTGACCTCAAACCCGGTAATTCCATAAATTCCCGCCGTAATCACCACGTCGTGTATGAGCGCCACAATGGCGACAACAGACATCTTCCACGTGCGGAAGTAAATCGCGAGCACGATTCCGGCCAAAATGAGGAACACGATGAGCGCCCGCAAAGCCTGGGTGGTAATGTCAGCACCCCACGTCGCGCCGATAAACGATGAGGTCACACTGGTGTCAGGCACCTTGTAGCCTGCGGCCAAAGCCGTCGCCACCGCGTTCGTCTGGTCATTAGTCATCTGCGCCGTTTGAACGCGAATGGAATTGCCGCCCACGATAGAAATCTTGGGAGCCACCTGCGCGTCAACAGACATGACGGCCTGACTGGCAATCTGCTGATTGGTGTCGGTGACGTTCGACACCGTGAATTCGCTTCCGCCGGTGAATTCGATGCCAAAGTTAAAGGCCTTGTCCCACTGAAAACCTCCCCGCGCGAACGGGCCGAGGATGCTGATGACCACGAGCACGATTGAGATGAGGTACCACCAACGCCGCCGCTCGACGAACCGGATGGAACGGGCACCCGAATACAGATCGTTTCCGAACTGACCAAATCCAGCCATTAACTGTCACCTCGTTCCGCAGTTTCGAGCGCTGCTTTGCGTTCGGCAATTGTTTGTCGCTTCGCGGCCTCTCGACTTGCCGATTTGACCTTGGTCTCTTTCACCGTCGTCGACGTGGTGGTTTCGAATCGACCGCGCCCTTTGTAGACAGCGTTCAGCGACATGCGGTTAAGCCCGCTCATCGGGTGTCCGCTGGCAAAGAAGTTCGTGCGGCCCAATAGTTGCAGAATCGGGTGAGTGAACAGCGCCACCACGATCAAGTCGACAATCGTGGTGAGCCCTAGGGTGAGGGCGAAGCCGCGAACGTTTCCGATGGCCAAAATAAAGAGAACGGCAGCGGCCATGAAATTCACTGAGTCGCTGACGATGATGGTGCGGAAGGCGCGACGCCAGGCAGAATCGACGGCAGATTCGAGCCCTCGTCCCTCACGCAACTCATCGCGAATTCTTTCAAAGTAGACAATGAACGAGTCGGCCGTAATACCAATGGCCACAATGAGTCCGGCAACGCCAGACAGCGAGAGGCGGAAGCCCTCTTGCGCTGACAACACCGTCACAGTGAAATACGTAATCACAGCGGCAACGACCAAAGAAGCTACGGTCACAAACCCGAGCGTGCGGTACTGGATCAGCGAATAAATGATGACGAGGAGCAGGCCGATGGCCCCGGCAAGCAAACCACTGAGAAGCTGTGCACTTCCCAAGGTGGCCGAAATCGTGTCGGAGCTTTGAACCTGGAAGCCAATCGGCAGAGCGCCATACTTCAACTGATCCGCGAGAGTCTTGGCTGAGACCTGAGTGAATCCGCCAGAAATCTGAGGTTTTCCGTTTGTGATGGCGGCCTGCGTGCTCGGGGCAGAAATCACACTGCCGTCGAGCACAATCGCAAACTGGTTGCGGGCTCCCTGCAGCCCCACCAAGCGCGTCGTGGTTGCGGCAAATTTCTTGGTTCCCGCGTCATTGAAAACGATGTCGACGGCCCACTGACCGGTGGAAGCACCCGTCTGGGTCGTGATGACACCCGCACTGGCATCAGAAATGTCTTTTCCGTCAACCTCAACCGGGCCGAGAAGATACTTAGCGGTGTTTTCGGGATCACAGGTGATCAGCGGCTCGTTTGCCGGAGCTGCGCTGGCTTTTTTGGCGTCTTCCGAGGCGCACGAAAAAGCTTGATACCTCGCCGATAGTGCTGGAGTGACCCAGTTCGTGTCAGAACCGTTGGACGGCGAGACGGTGGGCGTGCTGGGCAGATTGGGATCGATGTCTGCCGGGTTCGCCGTGCTCGTCGTGCCGTCGGGGTTGATGACCTGGTTTGTCGGGCCCGATGTGACGAGCACGGGCCTGAAGTCCAACTTTGCCGACGACTCTATGCGCGCCAGCGTTTCTTTGTCGGGAGTTCCCGGAATAGACACGACAACGTTGTTGCTGCCCTGAGTATTGATCTCAGCCTCAGAAACCCCTGAGGCATCAACGCGCTGGCGAATGATCGCGACCGCCTGCTTCAACTGCTCTTCTGTGACGGCGGCGCTGTTTACTTGTGGGGTCAAGACAATCTGAGTACCGCCCTGCAAGTCCAGAGCTAACTTAGGCGTCCAGGTGCCGGATCCAAAAAGAACTCCCGCGAGCGTTCCCCCGACGAGGACAGCAACGATAACGGCAAGCCAGATGAGATTGCGCACGGCCTGGCGAACTTGAGTACTACGTGCCACGAGAAATTGGGGTCGCTTTCGGTATCAGCAAAAAGAAGGGCGAAAGAAAGTGCCTAGCTGCCTGTTCCACTGGCGGGACGCTTGGCACGCTTCGGCGCAGCCTTTGCCACACGCTCGCCATACTGAGGACCGCTCGAGACGGCGTTAGACGAACCGGCCGACTTCGTTTGCGTCGATGCCTTGGAAGCAGGAGCTGCCTTAGTCGGTGCCGAGCTGGGTGCCTCGACAACGCGAGAGATCACTTGACGGTGAACCGTCAACGTCTGACCGGGAGCGGTCTCAAGAATGACCTTGTTCTCAGAGTCATCAATCATCTTGATACGCGCGTAAACGCCAAAGTTGGTCATGACTTCGGCGCCAACCTTAACCTTTTCTTGCATATCTGCTGCATCGCGGCGGCGCTTGCGGCTGTTACGAACCATGAAAATAATGAGGACAACCAAGACGGCGCCCATCAAGAGAAGAGTCGGATCGAAGTTCACAATCATTCCAATCAGTGCGGGGCCCGATTTTTGGGCGCTACTTGAGTATAGGTCGCTGGAGCTGTGGATTTAGTCGAAAAGTGTGCCGCGCTCCGGTGCTTTTCTCCCGAGGTGTTCCCACGTGGCGCGGGTCGCCACGCGTCCACGTTGGGTTCGCGCCATCAGACCCTCCCTGATGAGGAAAGGTTCCACAACCGACTCAACCGTTTCGGTTTCCTCACCCACCGAAACCGCGAGCGAGCCTAAGCCCACGGGACCACCATCGAATCGGTCAATCAGCGCTTCAAGAACTGCGCGGTCGAGCCGATCTAAGCCCCGGGCGTCCACGTCGAAGAGGTCGAGCGCAGCCCGGGCATCGTCGAGTGCCTCCGCGCCGCCGTGCACATCTCGATAGTCCCGCACGCGTCTCAATAGGCGGTTTGAAATTCGCGGTGTGCCGCGACTACGACGGGCAATTTCGGTCAAGGCCGCCGGCGGAAGGTCGAGATGCAAGAGGCGTGCAGAGCGCTCAAGTACCCGTTCAAGTTCATCGGTGTCGTAAAACTCGAGATGCGCGGTGAAACCAAATCGGTCACGAAGGGGGTTGGCTAAGAGACCCGTTCGTGTCGTGGCGCCGACCAGCGTGAACGGCGGAAGGTCGAGGGCGATCGACGTCGCGCCGATGCCCTTGCCTACCATCACATCGATGCGGAAGTCTTCCATGGCCAGATAGAGCAGCTCTTCGGCGGGTTTCGCCATGCGGTGGATCTCGTCGATAAAGAGAATCTCACCGGGCACGAGCGCCGACAGCAGGGCCGCCAAATCCCCGGCGTGTGAAATTGCCGGGCCACTCGAAATGCGTATCGCCTGCCCTGTTTCGTGGGCGACAATCATGGCGAGCGTTGTCTTGCCCAGGCCGGGGGGCCCCGAAAGAAGGACGTGATCGGGTGTGCGCGCCGACTGGGCCGCGGCGCGCAAGAGAACGTCGAGTTGAGCGACCACACGGCGTTGTCCGACAAACTCGTGAAGCGATGTCGGCCGCAGGGCACTCTCAAATTGTCGCTCGGCATCGTCGGCAGGAACGGCCGAGAGAACGCTCTCGTCGGGGCTCACGATTGCTTCGCCATCATGGCCAGCGCTTCGCGAAGCAGTTGCGAGGTTGTCTTGCCAGACGACTCCATGGGCCTCACGGTTTCTCGAGCCAACCGTTCGTTCCACCCCAGACCGATGAGGGCACTGACTACGGCATCGGTGGTATCGGTGGGTCGACCTGGCGCGGTGGGATCCGCTGTGGCCACCGAATCCAATCGCCCGGCGAGTTGCACACAAATGAGCTTTGCCGTCTTAGGACCTATCCCGGAAACCTTCGTAAAGGCTGTGTCATCATCGGAAGCCACTGCGCTAAACACCTGAGCCGGGGTGAGATAAGCCAACACGGCGAGGGCGGATCGTGGACCGACCCCGGTCACCGACAGCAGAGTCTCAAAAACATGACTAGCCTCACTGCTCTCAAAGCCGTAGAGGGTAATCGCGTCCTCGCGAACAATGGTTGTGACCATGAGATGTGCCGACGCTCCCACCTCTAACGCGGCGGCCAGCTGCGGAGTAACAGCTACCCCGTATCCGACTCCCCCGACGTCAATAACGACGAGCCCCCCGCTGACCCGCTCAACAATGCCACGGAGGGAGGAAATCACTCTGAAAGACTAAGACCGCGATCCTGCGCGACGCGCGCGGCTCTCCGCATCGCGCCACAATTGCTGAGCGGGCGTGAGAGATGCTGCTGTTCTAGCCATACCGGCCGCCGTTGTACCTTCTGGCGGTGATGCCATTCCCCGTCGCCACGCAGCGCAGAGCGCGAGGGCGAGGGCATCGGTGGCATCCGGCAGTAATCGGTCATCATCGAGGGCAAGAACCTGTCTGACCGCAAAGGCGACCTGAGCCTTGTTGGCCCTGCCGTTGCCCGTGACGGCCGCCTTCACTTCACTCGGCGTGTGCATCGCGACCGCCAGGTTTGCTGCGCCCGCAAGCGCGAGCACCACCCCACTCGCCTGGGCCGTACCCATAACCGTTCGCACATTCTGTTGGGCAAAAACACGCTCGAGGGCAACAAGATCTGGCTCGTGTTTGGCAAGCGCCGTTCGCAGCTGCTCGTGAATCCTGAAGAGTCTTTCGGTGAGAGGCATCGCCGGAGCGGTCTGAATAACAAAAACATCAAGGAAGGTCACCCGGCGCCCCACACCTGTCTCGATGACCCCCACGCCACAGCGCGTCAGTCCCGGGTCAACCGCGAGAATGCGCACCTGACTAATCTTGCTCGAGCTCTGCAAGAACCTCATCGCTCAGGTCAAAATTGCTAAAGACGTTTTGCACATCGTCGCTGTCTTCGAGAGCCTCGATCAGGCCAAAGACTTTGCGTGCGGTCTCAGCATCGACGAGTACTTCAAGATGAGGCACAAACTCCGAATCTGCCGAGTCATAGTCGATGCCGGCTTGCTGCAAGGCTGTGCGCACCTTCACGAGGTCAGCGGTATCCGTGATGATCTCAAACGATCCCCCCTGATTGGCCACATCTTCTGCGCCGGCGTCGAGAACCGCCGCAAGAATATCGTCCTCGCTGACATCACCACTGACGCGAATAACGCCCTTGCGCGCAAAATTGTAGGCCACGCTGCCCGGGTCGGCCATGGTGCCACCATTGCGCGACATCGTTGTGCGCACCTCGGCAGCGGCTCGATTCTTGTTATCGGTCAGACACTCAATCAGCAGTGCTACACCGTTCGCGGCATAACCCTCGTACATAATCGTGAGGTACTCGACCGCGTCACCCGACAGGCCCGCGCCGCGCTTCACGGCACGGTCGATGTTGTCGTTAGGCACACTCAACTTTTTTGCCTTTTGAACGGCGTCGACGAGAGTCGGATTTCCCGAAAGATCTGCACCCCCGAGCTTGGCCGCTACCTCAATGTTTTTGATGAGTTTGGCGAACGACTTGGCACGGCGGGCATCGACGACCGCCTTCTTGTGCTTCGTGGTTGCCCATTTGGAGTGACCTGACATGGTCTTTATCCTAACCGGACGACGGGTCGAACCGGTGTGGTTCCCACGCCTCAGCGAGCTGCTGGCGAACGTCCGAAAGCAGACGCGGCATTGCCTTCGTTTTCGCAATGATGGGCATGAAATTGGCGTCGGTTGACCAGCGCGGCACGATGTGCTGATGCAGATGTTCCGCTACTCCAGCGCCGGAAACGCGCCCCTGATTCATGCCGAGGTTGAAGCCCTCATTTGAAAAGACAGCCCGCACAACACGCATCGCCTGTTGAGTGAGGATGGCGACCTCGGCTATTTCTTCGGGAGTCGCCTCGTCATAGAGCGCGACGTGCCGAAACGGGCATACCAATACATGGCCGGAGTTGTAGGGATACAGGTTCATCACGACGTAGGCCAGGTCACCGCGAAAGACAATCAGGCCGTCCTCGTCGGACATTTCTGGCACGCGACAAAACGGGCATCCGTAACCATCGTTGGCTTCGGCCCCCGCGTTGATATAGGCCATGCGGTGCGGCGTCCAGAGACGCTCAAATTCATCGGGCACACCGGCCAAGTGTCCGGGAGGAACCATCTCGACGTCGTCACTCACGAGAGGCGCCTCACAGGTCTTCCGATCCGCTGACCTGGCGGTGTTCGTCGATCGCTGCGCGCAGCAGACCAATCGCCTCGGCCGCCGGAATGCCGTTGCGTTGCGTGCCGTCTCGGAAACGAAAGCTCACCGCCCCCTTAGCTCGGTCTTCCTCACCCGCAATGACCTGCACGGGAATCTTGTCGGCCGTGGCATTGCGAATCTTCTTCTGCATGCGGTCATCTGATGCGTCAAGGGTGGCACGAATTCCTGCCGCGCGCATAGTTGCCATCACGCCGTCGAGGTAGGGGGCGTACTCATCGGCAACCGGTATGCCGATGGCCTGAACGGGCGCGAGCCACAGCGGGAATGCGCCCGCGTAGTGCTCGGTGAGCACACCAAAGAATCGTTCGATCGAACCAAAGAGAGCACGGTGAATCATGACGGGGCGGTGCTTTGCGCCATCGGATCCCGTGTAGTCGAGGTCGAACCGCTCCGGAAGATTGAAATCGAGTTGGATCGTTGACATCTGCCAGGTGCGACCAATCGCATCGCGCGCCTGCACCGAAATCTTTGGTCCATAGAAGGCCGCACCGCCCGGATCCGGAACCAGAGTGAGTCCAGAATCCTCTGCTACGGACTGCAGAGTAGACGTAGCTTCGTCCCACAGAGCATCGTCGCCCACGTATTTTTCGGGATCCTTCGTTGACAGTTCGAGATAGAAGTCGTCAAGACCGTAGTCACGCAGCAGATCGAGCACGAACGAAAGGACGCTCGAGAGCTCGTCACGCAGTTTCTCGCGGGTGGTAAAG
>CAFBMB010000021.1_pt1 | contig 14719 bp, 14 predicted proteins | sample 7268381 | NCBI WGS metagenome assembly CAFBMB01 (sample SAMEA6814053, study PRJEB35770) | freshwater metagenome | biome: Freshwater; feature: Freshwater reservoir; material: water | place: Czech Republic | collected 2017-05-23 | depth 30m m
GGCGACGAGAAAAAAGACTTGCGCCCAGAAACCCAGCCGTCCCATAACGCGGTGCCAGCGCCGCTCGGGCTCGGGAACAATGAAGCGCGTATTTCCTACGAATACGGTCAGCTTGCCGGTGTCTGCCATCAGAAACTCAGATCTAGCACGCTCGTGACGTGATGCATGAACAGCAGGCCGACGGCAACGAACCCAACAAAAAACATGGTGAGCACAATCCAACGGGTGCGCACGAGGATAACCACGAGGGCGCACGCAAGCAGCAGGCCAAAAATCAGGGTATCCACGCGCATCACTTTAGTTGACCAAGGTGAACGCGCAAGGGGGTTCTCATTCGCACGAGAGAATGGAGTGTGACCGAACGCCCGCACCGACCCGCGCTTTTTGCTGGGCACGAGTTTTCTGCGTTCGAGGGAGCTGCCGACCCCGCCGTGCGCACGCAGGTGGCGCATGAGAGCGCACGACAACTTCTTGCCCGCGTTCGCGGTGCTGACGATCAGACCCGCGAGCGTGCCGTGCGATTCGCCGACGACAACGGTATCGATGCACTGGCCGAGCTATGGTCGGTGGCTAGCCCGCACACCCTTCCCGGGGCGCTGTGGCGGGTGTATCTGATTCGCGACCTCATTCGCGGACAGGGCGAGCACATGGCACGGGTTTTTGAATCGGGGGTGCGCAGTTCGTCAACCGCCGATCCGGTGATTGCGGGGGCACCCGTTCCGACGAGTGCTGCCGAGGTGCGCGAACTCGCCGATAACATTCTGAACGGCATTTATGCCGGCGACCTCGCCGATGCTTTTGATCGTGCAGCGGCATTCTGTCGACTGGCCGCTCACGGCGGTGTCGAACAGGCGGGTGCCGTCGAGGGCCACGATGCCGAACAGGCAGCTCTGCTGACGATGCAAGCGGGGCGACTGTCAGTTATGGGTTCCGAGCTCACCGTGTGTGCGCGGATGTGGCGGGCGGGCAACCTCACCTGAGTGACTTTATGCACTGCTATTGAGCCGATTACACTGGGGAGTGCCGAACCGCAGTAACCCCGGGCTCCAATATTCGCCGCTTCGAGCGGCCTCGCGCCGAGAGGCGTTCACTGCGGTTCGGCATCTGCCCGCCGCCAATTGAGTAGGCCACGCAGTGGCCGCACACCGCCGATTGAGTAGGCCACGCAGTGGCCGTATCGAAATCAGGCGATTTAGCCGAAGCGACCCGAGATGTAGTCTTCGGTCGACTTTTCGGTCGGCCGCTCAAAGATGGTCGCCGTGTCGTCGACCTCAATGAGGCGTCCCGGCAGTCCCGTGCCCGCGATGTTGAAGAATGCCGTGCGGTCTGACACGCGTGACGCCTGTTGCATATTGTGCGTCACAATCACGATGGTGTAGTCCTGCTTGAGTTCCTCGATCAGGTCTTCAATCGCCAGTGTCGAGATGGGGTCGAGGGCCGAGCACGGCTCATCCATCAGCAGCACGTCAGGTGAGACGGCAATAGCGCGGGCGATGCACAGGCGCTGCTGCTGCCCACCCGAGAGGCTCGATCCGGGCTTGTCGAGGCGGTCCTTGACCTCTTTCCAGAGGTTGGCACCCTTGAGCGACTTCTCAACGAGGTCTTCGGCGTCGCTGCGCGACATGCGCTTATTGTTGAGTTTTACGCCGGCGAGCACGTTGTCTCGAATCGACATGGTGGGAAACGGGTTGGGTCGCTGAAAAACCATGCCCACCTGGCGCCGCACGAGAACGGGATCAACGTTGGGGTCGTAGAGGTTTTTTCCGTCGATGGCGACCCGGCCCTGCACGCGTGCCCCGGGGATCACCTCGTGCATGCGATTCAGCGTGCGCAGCAGTGTTGACTTGCCACAGCCAGAGGGGCCGATGAAGGCCGTCACGGTGCGCGGCTCTATGGTGAGCGACACCCCTTCTACGGCGAGGAACTTGCCGTAGAACACGTTGAGGTTCTCTACTTCGATGCGCTTTGACACGTCGTACCTTCTTCTGTGGTGGGGTCTGGTTAGCGGCTGCCCTTGGGGGCGAGCACGCGGGCAAGAATGCGGGCAATGAGATTGAGCAGCAGGACGATGATGATCAGCACGAGTGCACCCGTCCAGGCGCGGTCGATGTAGGCCTGGGCGTCGGCGCCTTGGATGGTGTACTGCGTGTAAACGAACACAGGCAGCGTTGTCATGCGTTCGTGGAACAGGTCGTAGTTCATGCTCGTGCTCAGTCCGGCGATGATCAGTAGCGGTGCCGTCTCACCAATGATGCGCGCCACCGAGATCATGACACCGGTGATGATGCCGGCAATCGCCGTGGGCACCACAACCTTGACGATGGTGAGCCACTTGGGAACGCCCAGCGCCAGTGACGCCTCCCGCAGTTCATTGGGCACGAGCTTGAGCATCTCTTCGGTCGAACGAACAACGACTGGGATCATCAGCAATGACAGCGCCACGGCGCCACCGATGCCAAAACGGATGCCCGGCCCAAAGACCAGCGCGAACAGCGCGAATGCAAACAGGCCGGCAACGATTGACGGAATACCGGTCATCACATCGATCAGGAACGTGATCGCGCGGGCGAGGCGCCCCTTGCCGTATTCGACCAGATAAATGGCTGTCATGATGCCAATCGGCACCGAGATGAGTGATGCTGCCGCCGTCACATAGAGCGTTCCGATGATGGCGTGCAGACCGCCGCCACCGGCGCCGACAACATTGCGCATCGATGACGAAAAGAATGAGATGTCGAGTCGATTGATGCCGTCGGCGGCCGTCGTGGCCACGAGTGAGATGAGGGGAATGAGCGCAATCAAGAACGTTGCCGTAATCACGCCGGCCATCACGCGGTCGGTCGACTTGCGACGGCCCTCGACGATGCGACTGATCACGCCCGCAAGAACGAGGTAAAGAATCGCACCCACGATGACGGCCCCCGCCACATTGAAGTCGGGGGTCACGCGTGCCAGAGCGAGAGCAAGAAAGATGACGGCAGCGGCAACGAATGACGCACCAAAAACGATCCAGGTAAAGCTGCGGGGCAGCGTGCGCCCGCTGATCACCGCGGCTTCAGAAGTGAAGGTCATTAGTTCGCCCCCGAGAATTCTTTGCGCCGGTTGATGACCAAGCGAGCGAGCGCGTTGACCACGAAGGTGATCACGAACAAAACTAGGCCCGTCGCAATCAGAGCGTTGATGCCCAGCCCGGTCGCCTCAGGAAAGCGCAGGGCGATGTTTGCCGCAATGGTCGTGGGGTTCTGCGACTGCAGAAGAGCAAACGAAATGAGAATCGACGGTGAGAGCACCATGGCGACGGCCATGGTCTCACCCAGCGCTCGGCCTAGCCCGAGCATGGTGGCGCTAATGATGCCGGCCCGGCCGAAGGGCAAGACGGCCATGCGAATGACTTCCCAGCGCGTCGCCCCGAGGGCGAGAGCAGCTTCTTCGTGCAGGAGGGGCGTCTGCAAGAAGACTTCACGGCACAGGGCGGTGATGATCGGCAGAATCATGACCGCCAGCACGACGGCGACGGTGAGCACCGTGCGTCCCGTTCCCGAAACGGGACCAGCAAAGAGCGGGAACCAACCCACGTTGTTGACCAGCCACTCGTAGAGCGGGCGCACCGCGGGCGCGAGCACGAGGATGCCCCACAGGCCATAAACCACCGATGGAATGGCGGCCAACAGGTCGATGGCGTAGCCGAGTCCTTGAGCCAGCTTGCGCGGTGCATAGTGTGAAATAAAGAGCGCAATACCAACGGCGAGGGGCAGAGCAAAGAGCAGGGCAAGAAAGGCCGCCCAGACGGTTCCGAAGATGAGCGGCGGAACGTAGGGCCAAAAATCTGTTCCATCGCGCTGGAGTTCCTCGGGCGACGCCACAAGAGCCGGCATTGCCTTGGCGATCAAAAAGATGGCAACGGCAGCTAGGCCAGCGAGAATCAGAACCCCCGCAGCCATGGCTACGGCCTGAAACACCCGATCTCCGAGTCGAGCTTTCGCTCGTGCGGTGATGTTCGTTGCGGTCACAGTAGCCACGATACTTTCTTAGTCGACCTAAGGGTTAGTGAGAAATGCCCGGCCCGAGAAATTCTGGTGAACTTCTCGAGCCGGGCGGGGTATTCAGGTGTTACTTGACGGCAGCGATGATGGCTGTGGCCACCGCAGAGTTGTCAGCGGTCATCGGGGCACCACCCACACCAGCTGAAACAGCCTGGCCGGCAGCGCTCACGATGTAGCCGAGGTAACCCTTGATCAGCTCAACGTTGGCGGCGTCAGCGTACTGCTGGCAACCAATGATGTAGCTCACCAGGATGAGCGGGTAGGTGCCGGCGTCGGTCGACTTGCGGTCAACACTCACGGCCATGCTGGTCTTCACGTCGCGGCCGTCGAGCGGCTTCGAAGCGGCGTACGAGGCAGCGGCACCGTCAGCAGACGGGGCAACAAACTTCTCGCCTACCTTGACGTTGGCAACGCCGAGCTTGCCGGCCTTCGACAGGTCGATGTAGCCGATCGTGCCCACGCCACCGGTGACGGTGTCTGACATGCCCGAGGTCTTGTCGGCAGCTTCACCTACGGTGATGTCTGCGGGCCAGACCTTGTCGGCCTTCCACGTCCATGCATCCGAAGCTGCCTTCGAGAGGTACTCGGTGAAGTTCTTCGTGGTTCCCGACTCGTCCCCGCGGTGAACAGCGGTGATGGCGGTTGCCGGAAGCGTCACGCCGGCGTTAAGAGCCGCGATAGCAGGGTCGTTCCACGTGGTGATCTTGCCAGCAAAGATGTTGGCAATCGTGGCTGCATCGAGGTTGAGCGAATCGACACCGTCGACGTTGTAAACAACGGCGATGGCCGAGATGTAGTCAACGACCTCGAAGGGCATCGTGTCGGGCACACAGGCGGCAAACGTGCCCGCGAGCTCTTCGTCCTTGAGGGGCGAGTCGCTGCCGGCGAAGAGTGCTCCGCCGTCCATGAATGCGGTGACGCCAGCGCCAGAGCCCTGGGGGTCATAGGTAATGGTGGCCTTGGGGTTGCTGGTCTGGAACGCGGCAATCCACGCTTCCTGAGCAGCGCCCTGGGCGCTAGAACCCACGCCGGCAATGCTGCCGGAGAGGTTAGAGGGGACGCCTCCGCCATTTTCGTTGGCGGCGCAGCCCGAGAGAACGAGAGCGGATGCGGCGGCCACAGCAGCAACTGCGAGGCCTGTGCGAGTGATCTTCACGTAGGTATCCCTTTCAGAGATGTCTTGGTGTTGGAATGTCACGAGGTGCGACAACCATCACGCTAGGTTCTCTGAGATAACCGCGGCTATCTTGTGGGTGAACGGTAGGTGAACGGCTCTCACTCTTCTGGTAACGGTCGCGACCTAGACCGAGCTGTCGTGTGATTCGATGGCCACGATTCCCGTTTCAGGATGTTTCCGATCGAGGTGCAAAACGGTGAAAGACGCCGTCTCGAGAGAAGCGGCAGCGGCCAGCACCGAGTTGTGCGGCGTGCCCGTGGCGAGAGCAATCTCGCGGATAATTTCGGGTATCACTGGGCCATGGCTGCAAATGACCGTCGTCTCTCGTTTGTCGATTCGTTTCGCGATGAGCTGGGCAATCTCGTCGCGATCCTCGAGGTAGGCGTGTTGCGAGATGTCGTCGCGAAAGCGCACCTTCTTGTTCATCGTGTGGGCCACGGGCTCGATTGTTTGTCGGCAGCGCAGGCTAGAACTTGAGATGAGCTTCTTGGGTTCCCACGCCGTCAGTGACGGCACGATGTTTTGAGCCTGGCGCCGACCTCTATCTGAGAGCGGGCGCGTTTGATCTTTGCCGATAAACGTGGCGGGGTCAAGCGCCTTGGCGTGGCGCAGAATCACCAGAGAGAACGTATCTAGTGCGCCCTGGCGCCAGAGCGATTCAAAATTGTCAAGGATAACTTTGTCGGGTTCATACGAGAGGCGTTCGCGGGCTTTCTTGATGCTGAGCCACTGCAGACCGTCGACTTCATCATTTGCCACGAAGGTGGATCGCTTCACGGTCTTGTTGCTCACCCGGGCGGCCCAATAGTGCACGACCTTCTGTTGACCATTCGATAGCGCATAGTCGGTTACTCCCACGGGAGCACCGAGCGAAATAGAGTATCCGGTCTCTTCGGCGACTTCGCGAACACACGTTTGCGGCAACAGCTCACCAGGATCAACTTTTCCCTTGGGGAACGAGTAGTCCTTGCGCTGCGTGCGGTGAATCACGAGAACGGCAACGCTATCGCCTTTTTTGCGCCAACACACCGCCCCGGCCGCGTAGATGATGTCGGGGTCGAAGGCTTTCACGACGCACCGCCTTTGCGGCGATGTTGGATGCCGTCCATGATGGCATCTTGCACATTCACAAAGTCACCCGCATCGCCTCGGGCGCTGGGGCGCGTCCACTCGCCAATCGAATCGAGGTGCCAGGTATTTGAGTGATCCGACATGCCCAGGGTGAACAGGCTCGTGAGGTAGTCGATGTGCTCGGGGCGGGTGAGTTTGACGAGGGCCTCAACACGACGGTCGAGATTTCGATGCATCATGTCGGCGCTGCCGATGTAGGCGATGGGTTCGTCATTATGGCCGAACATAAAAATGCGCGAGTGTTCGAGGTAACGACCGAGCACAGATCGAACGCGAATGTTTTCACTCAGGCCCGAAATTCCCGGACGGAGGGCGCAAATGCCTCGCACCCAGATGTCAATAGGAACACCGGCGTTGCTGGCGCGGTACAGAGCATCGATGATGGCCTCGTCGACCATCGAGTTGGTCTTGATGCGGATGGCCGCGGGTTTGCCGGCGTGCGCGTTACGCGCCTCGTTTTCGATGGCATCAATCAATCCTGTGCGCAAATATCGCGGGGCCACGAGCAGTCGCTTGAACTTCTTCTCAATGGCATAGCCACTCAACTCGTTGAACAAGCGGGTGAGATCGCGGCCCACGGAGCGGTCCGCTGTGAGCAGCCCTAAGTCTTCATAAGACCGACTCGTTTTGGGGTTGTAGTTGCCGGTGCCCACGTGTGAATAGTGGCGCAGCTCGCCGTCTTCCTGGCGAATCACCAGGGCGAGCTTGCAGTGGGTCTTGAGCCCGACGAGGCCATAGACAACGTGAACGCCGGCCTTTTCGAGCTTGCGTGCCCACGAAATGTTCGCCTCTTCGTCAAAGCGCGCTTTCACTTCGACCAAGGCCAGAACCTGCTTGCCAGATTCGGCCGCCTTTATCAGGGCGGCAACGATAGGACTGTCACCCGACGTGCGGTAGAGAGTCTGCTTGATCGCGAGCACTTTTGGATCAACGGCGGCCTGCTCAAGGAATGTCTGAACGCTCGTCGAAAACGACTCGTAGGGGTGGTGCAGCAACACATCGCCTCGCCGGATGGCCCGAAAGATTGACATTTCTTCACCGGCCTCGGTGGGAGCGAGTCGGACATTTGTGCTGGGCACATGCGGGGCGAAGTGCAAATCAGGTCGCTTGATGCTGGCGAGTTCAAAAAGGCCAGCAAGATTGAGCGGCTCCGGAAGGCGATAAACCTCTTGCGCGGTGATGTCGAGTTCGCGAATCAAGAGGTTAAGCGTCACGGCATCCATGCTCTCGTCGATCTCGAGTCGAATGGGTGGACCAAAGCGGCGTCGCGACAGCCCACGCTCGAGCACTTGAATCAGGTTCTCGGTTTCGTCCTCGTCGATCTCAACGTCTTCGTTGCGCGTCACTCGGAAGGCGTGGTGCTCAATGATGTCCATGCCGGGAAATACGTCACCCAGGTGTTGAGCGATGAGCTCTTCGAGCGGGATGAAGGTGAGCGCCTGATGATTGACAGATTTTTCGACGGCAACGAAGCGGGGCAGCATCTGTGGCATCTTGAGACGAGCAAACTCCTCGGTGCCGGTCTTGGTGTTGCGCACCCGAACGGCCAGGTTGAGCGAGAGCCCCGAGATGTAGGGAAAGGGGTGGGCCGGATCAACGGCCAGGGGCATGAGCACGGGGAAAATTTGGTCGGCAAAATAGGTGGTCAGTCGATCGCGTTCGTTGTCGCCCAGATCGCCCCATGAGACCACGTGAACGCCCGCTTCCGCGAGTTGCGGCTTCAACTCGTCCTGGTAAACCTGGGCGTGACGCACCTGGAGCTCGTGCGCACGCTCGGCGATGTTGGCCAACACGTCCATGGGAGCCGTGCCGAGAACATTCGGAACGGCGAGTCCGGTGGCGATGCGCCGCTTGAGTCCGGCAACCCTGACCATGAAGAATTCGTCGAGGTTTGAGGCAAATATTGCGAGAAAGTGGGCCCGTTCCAAGATCGGAATCGAGGGGTCTTCGGCCAGTTCTAACACCCGCTGATTGAAGGCCAACCAACTCTGCTCTCGGTCGAAGTAACGGTCCGCCGGCAGATCGGCAGCCGTTTCGGCCGGTGGCAGGTCGAAGTCATCGTCAACATCGGGCGCGGTTTCATCCACGTCACTTCGGGCGAACGCTTCCATGTGCATATCTTGGCACGAGAGTTAAACTCGTGCAGGCGCGCAGGTGGCCGGCGGGTGAACGCTTGCTACGAGCCCGCGCGCTGGTAAGACGCCGAGGCCGAATCCTCTGCCACGTTAAAGCGATAGCCGACGTTTCGCACGGTTCCGATGAGTTGCTCCATGTCGCCGAGTTTGGCGCGCAGTCGACGCACGTGCACGTCGACGGTTCGCGTGCCACCGAAGTAGTCGTAGCCCCACACTTCGCTCAGCAATTGTTCACGTGTGAATACTCGCGAGGGATGCGTGGCAAGGAATCTAAGGAGTTCGAATTCTTTGTAGGTGAGGTCGAGCGGGCGCTCGTTGACTTTGACGGAATAGCTCGCTTCGTCGATAACAACGCCGGCAGCCGAAATGCGACCGGGGGTCGCTTCGGCGAGCTCGGCGCGACCGGCGAGCAGTCGAATGCGCGCATCGACTTCGGCCGCGTGTGCGGTGTCGAGCACGACGTCGCCCACCCCCCAGTCGGGTGTGATGCCCACGAAGCCCGCCTCGGTGACCACCAGAAGCAGGGGCGCACCCGGGCCGGTGGCGACCAAGATTTTGCACAGGCTCTTGACGTTGGCCAAGTCGGAGCGCCCGTCGACAACGATGACGTCGGCCCGGGGGGCATTGACAAACGAAGCAGGTTCGGCCGGGATCACGCGCACCTTGTGCGACAACAGATCGAGCGCCGGCAAAAGTTCGGTGTCGCGTGCGCGCAGCACAAGAACGTCAACCATGCGACCTCCGTCCCTCGTGTTTTTCTCCCTCAATCGTAACCTGCTCTAAGATAGAGGCATGCTCGTAGCCCTCGAACTCTTCTTCATTGGACTCTTGGCTCTGGCCGCTCTGGCCATTGCGTGGACCGCCATCGTCGTCGTTTACAAGCTTTTTAAGGGTCAGCGCTAGGCGCCGCTGGGCGCTCAACGGCACCCCATGGCGCCAGCAGACCCCAACCCGTTCATCCAACAGCGCTTGCTGGCATCGGGCGATGCCTTTCTGGATCGCTGCGACAGGTGCGTGATTCTGCTCACCGGATCCGATCGACTCACCTGGCTCGATGGTTTGGTCAGCCAACATGTGCGTGATCTCGAGATGGATCAATCGACCGAGACGCTCATTCTCACCCCGCAGGGTCGCGTGGAGTATCAGGCCGCCGTCGTCGACGACGGCACGACAACGCACATGATTGTCAATCGAGATTCGGCCGACGTGCTTGCGGAATGGTTCGATCGCATGATTTTTTCGGCCGACGTCGAGGTCATCCTCGCCTCGGAACTTCACGTGCTGGGCGCGTTTGCCGGACGCGCGGCAGATGTATTCGCGTCAGTTACCACGTCAACTCCCGTGGTCGTGTGGCGCGACCCGTGGGGCACCATGACTCCGGGCGGTGTGCAGTACGCGCTAGGGGAACACCCCGGGAACGACTGGACGTATGGCGAGGCCCTGGTGTCGAGCGACGACCTGGCCCTGGTGCATGGTGCGCTGGCCGATGCGGGAGTCGCCGAGGTCAACCGGGACGCCTGGGATGCCCTGCGCGTTGCCGCCTGGCGACCGGCCATCGAAGCCGAGGGCGACGACACGCTTATTCCCCACGAAGTCGACTGGATGCGCTCGGCCGTTCACCTCAACAAGGGGTGCTACCGCGGCCAAGAAACGGTGGCCAAGGTGCACAACCTGGGTGCGCCGCCACGCCGCCTCGTCTTGCTGCACCTCGACGGAATGTCTGATTCCCTGCCGAATCGCGGGGCTGAGGTATCTCTCGACGAAAAAGTCGTTGGTCACGTCACGTCGCCAGTGCGGCACGGTCAGGAGGGCCTCGTCGCTCTCGCCTTGGTAAAGAGATCGCTTCCGGTGACCGCAACGCTTGATGTGGTGACCGGCGAGGGCACAGTGCGGGCGACTCAGGTGGTGGTGGTTCCGCCGACGGCCGGTCACGCGGTGACCGTTGAACGACTCCCACGCTTGCGCTAGCGCACCGTGCTGATAGTGCACGTCTGGGCTAAGCCACCGCATGCCACGCTACGGTGACTTCGCCCAAGCGCCAGCGCGATCGGCCCCCGATGAGCGGCCATCCGGTTGCCGCCACGTGAGCTACGGCTGCCTGCCAGCGCTGCACGGGGCCAAAAGTCGACAGGCTCGCATTCATGCGCCAGGCCTCATCAAGCGCCAACAGAAACGCGTGCACACCTTCGCCGGGAACATTGCGATGAATCAAGGCCTTTGGCAGTCGTTCGGCCGCAATCAGCGGACTCTCGAGATCTGTCAGCCGTAACGAGAGACTCAGGCTCTGCGGTCCAGTCGGGGTGAGAGCCAGCCACGTGCTCACGCGTCCCAGCTCATCACACGTGCCATCAACGAGAACGCCGTCGGGGTGCAGTCGTTCGAGCATGGTTGCCCAGGCGCCGTCAACCTCAGAAACGTCATACTGACGCAGCACGTTGAACGCACGAATCACCACGGGATCACGATCGCGCGGCTCGGGAATCTCGAAGCCACCGTGTGAAAAAGAAACGTTCGTCACGGGTGGCCGAACGGCAGCCAGTTCACGATTGGCCGTGGCGACACGCTCGGGATCAATCTCAATTCCCCACACGTGAACATCGTCGCGCACCTTACCCAGTCGTGTGGCCAATTCGAGGGTCGTAATGGCACGTGCCCCAAAACCCAGATCTACGACGTCAGCGCGACCGACGCGGCGCAGGCCGGGCCAGGTGGCAATCCAGCGGTCGCAGCGCCGAAGGCGATTGACGTTCGTGGTTCCCCGCGTAATGAGACCCTCCGCCATGCCTCAAGTCAACCGCACACAGCACCGGGTTCTAAACTGACACCATGACGCACACTCTGATTCTGCTTCGTCACGGCCACAGCGAATGGAACGAAAAGAACCTTTTTACCGGCTGGGTTGATTGTCGATTGAGTGACAAGGGACTTCGTGAGGCGGCGCGTGCCGGTGAGCTGATGGTGGCGAACGGCGTTCTGCCCGACATCGTTTATACATCGCTCCTGTCGCGCGCCATTCAAACCGCCAATATCGCCCTCGACGCGGCAGACCGCTTGTGGATTCCGACGACACGTTCCTGGCGATTAAACGAACGGCACTATGGCGCCCTCCAGGGCAAAGACAAACAGCAGACTTTGGCCGAGTATGGTGCCGAACAATTTCAGATCTGGCGCCGTTCGTTCGATGTGCCACCACCCCCCATCGATGCCACCAGTGAATTTGCTCAGTTCACTGACCCGCGTTATGTCGGGATTGACGGAGTTGTTCCGGCGACGGAGTGTCTGAAAGACGTCATCGACCGCATGGTGCCTTTGTGGAATGCATCGATCACGAAAGATTTGGCGTCGGGCAAGACCGTTCTGATCACCGCCCACGGCAACTCGCTTCGCGCGCTCGTGAAGCACCTGGATGGCGTCTCAGACGACGAAATTGCCGAGCTCAATATCCCCACGGGAATTCCGCTGGTCTATCAGCTGGATGAAAAATTTATCCCCATCGGACCGGGCACCTATCTAGATCCCGAAGCAGCAGCGGCCGGAGCGGCCGCTGTGGCGGCGCAGGGCAAGAAATAGCCCACGGGCCCGTGTGGCCTAGCGAGACAGCGAGTTGTCTTGGTCGACCCAGTCACCCGTTGACAGGTACTTGACCTTCTTCGAGATTGACACCGCGTGATCGCCGAAGCGCTCGTGATAACGACTCGCCAGCGTGGCATCTACCGTGTCTGCCGTGGTGCCGCCCCATGCCTCATCGAGCACCTTGCCAAAAACTTTGAGGTGCAGGGCGTCGACCTTGTCATCGAGATCACGAATCTCATCGGCAATATCGTTTTCTTGAGATTTCAGCAGCTCAACCAACTTGCCGGCAATTTCGATGTCGAGCTCGCCCATTTCACGAAATGTGCCGCGCAGACCTTTGGCAACGACGCGCTCCGGAAAACGGTAGCGCGTGAGTGAGGCAATGTGTTCCGCGATGTCACCCATGCGCTCGAGCGAAGCACTCATGCGCAGCGAACTCACGACAATCCGCAGGTCACGAGCCACCGGCTGTTGACGGGCAAGAATTTGAATGGAGAGTTCGTCGAGGCTGAGAGCCAAATCATCAATTTTTGCGTCGCCCTCAATCACCTTCTCAGCCATCGGCAAATCGCTCTCGTTGAACGCCGCCGTCGCATCTGTAATGGCAACCTTGACGAGCTCGGCAATCTCAACCAGGCGATCCTGCACTTCGCTGAGTTCTTGCTGAAAAACCTGACGCATTTTCTTTATTCCTGCCGTTGAGTCGAGATGTACCAAGGCAACTCGCGGATGAGGGCCGCAAGGCAACGTGCGGGTAAACGAAGGTCGACGCGCACGTGAACACTTGTTGCCGACACTTTATACCGGGCATGTTGCTTTTGTGGGGAGGTGAGAGGGAGCGTTACCTTAGGAATTACCATGACAGTTTCACTGGTGCTGATGTTGCTCGTTCTGGGCGCCATTGCCGGAGCGCTGATTGCTGTCCTCATTTTTTGGGCGCTGCAACTTCGCCAGCGAGCGGCCCGAGCCGCCCGCGATGCCGAAACCACGGGGTTGACGTGGGGCATCGTTGACACCTTCGCCATGATTGATGTGCCCACGGTTTTGGTTGACGCCCATATGAACGTCAAGGCGGCATCGGATGCTGCGCTCTCGCTGGCCATGTTGGGCTCGGGCCGCGTGACCGCCCCTGAACTGATGGCGATTGTCAAAGAAGCGTTTTCTTCGCAGCAGACTGTCGCTCGAGAAATTGAACTCTCACGCGGACCATTTGCCGAGGCCGCCATCCGCGTCGAGGTTCGCGCCGCGAAGATGTCGAGCAATCTTGTTCTGCTGTTCATGGCCGACCGCAGTGAGTATCAGCGGCTCGAAGAAGTCAGGCGTGACTTCATTGCGAACATTAGTCATGAACTGAAAACGCCGATTGGAGCCATTTCGCTTCTCGCCGAGGCCCTGATCGAGGCATCGGATGATCCCGACATGGTGCGTAATTTTTCGTTGCGGCTGGGCGGAGAAGCCGAACGTCTCGCGGGAATTACACGAGAAATCATTGAACTGTCGCGTTTGCAAGCCGACGGAGCCATCATCGCCTTCGAAAGCGTTGACCTGAACTCTGTCGTGGCACAGGCCGTAGACCAGCACAGAATCTTTGCCGCGTCCAAGGGCATCGACATTGTGGTCGGCAAGAGCGGACAGGTCACGCTTCTCGCCGACGAAACCCGGCTCGTGCTTGCGGTGAGCAACCTGGTCTCTAACGCCGTGCAGTACTCGCCGGATGGTTCCCGGGTGGGTGTGGGTATTACCCACACGGACGGTCACGTTGAAATTTCGGTGACCGATCAGGGCATTGGCATGACAAAGGAAGAATCTGAACGGGTCTTTGAGCGCTTTTATCGCACCGATCAGGCACGTTCACGAACAACGGGCGGGACCGGCTTGGGATTAAGCATCGTGAAGCACATTGTGGCAAACCACGGTGGAGATATTCGGTTGTGGACGCAGCCCGGAGCCGGATCCACATTCACCATTCGACTTCCTGAAGCCGCACCATCTGGAGAGGAAAAATCCGTCGCATGACGAACATTCTGTTAGTTGAAGACGAAATTGCGCTCAGCGAACCCCTGGCGTTCCTGCTCGGCAAAGAGGGCTATGACGTCACCGTTGCCGAAGACGGCCGCACGGCGGTCGAGCTCTTCACTCGGGGCGACTTCAGGCTTGTCTTGCTCGATCTCATGCTGCCCGAACTGTCGGGCGTCGAGGTGTGCCGAGCGATCCGCAGTTCTTCTCAGGTGCCTATCATCATGCTGACCGCTAAAGACTCCGAAGTCGACATCGTTGTGGGCCTCGAATTGGGCGCCGACGATTATGTGACAAAGCCGTACTCGTCGCGGGAACTTCTTGCTCGCATCAAGGCAGTTCTGCGCCGGCATGTCATGAACGATGCGACCGATGATTCTGTTTTGATGAGCGGCCAACTATCACTCGATGCCGACCGCCACACGCTCAGCGTCGACGGGGTGATGACGCCCATGCCTCTGAAAGAATTTGAACTCTTGGAATACCTCATGCGCAATGCCGGACGCGTTCTCACGCGGGGTCAGATCATCGACCGCATCTGGGGGTCAGACTATTTTGGCGACACCAAGACACTGGATGTGCACATCAAACGCATTCGATCGCGCATTGAGAAAGACCCCGCGAATCCCATTCAGATCGTTACC
>CAFBMB010000022.1_pt1 | contig 14531 bp, 13 predicted proteins | sample 7268381 | NCBI WGS metagenome assembly CAFBMB01 (sample SAMEA6814053, study PRJEB35770) | freshwater metagenome | biome: Freshwater; feature: Freshwater reservoir; material: water | place: Czech Republic | collected 2017-05-23 | depth 30m m
CAGAACAAATCGTGTCTCAGCGTGAGCGCTATCGCCGATACCCGCGGCCAACACCGTCACGTCGTAGTGCGCGCCGATACCCGGCGGGGCGATGGCCGCTTCAGCGTTTGTCGACTCGAGCAGGTCGGCCGCAGCCGCAACATTGCTCGGTGAGGGAATGTGCCCGTGGCGAGGCAGGTTCGCCTCAAGCCACCCACGACACTGCGCGTAGGCAACCGGATGGGCATTCACGATTCGCACGTCGGCTAGCTCGGTTCCTGAACGCGCCACGAGATCGAAGGTAACCGGAACGATGTATTCCCCGATGATGCGAACGTCAGGAATATTGGCCAACGCATCCTGGGTTGCCGTAACGCCGCCCTCGATGGAGTTTTCGATGGCGATCATGGCGGCTACCGACCGGCCCGTCGAGACATCGTCGAGGGCCTCCCCCACATTATGAACAGCTCGCCACGAAGCACCTTGGGCTTCCGGCACTTGCCCCAGAGCAATCTCGGTGAATGTGCCGGCCGGTCCGAGGTAGCTATAGGTCATCTCGGCAGCGGGCTTATTCTTTTGTGCCATGCCTCGATGTTATCCGCACTGCCAAACGGACGTCGTGAACGCGCGGGTCAAAACGTCGCCTCGGAGGCAGCCCGAGCGGTGGCGGTGCGCTGGGTGGTGAGACGAGCTATTGGTAGTCCGGCGCTGGCGGAAGACCAAAGAACTCTTCGAGCGTCTGAATGCCCGTGTTGTGAAGTTCGGTGGCCAACTCAATACCCACGAAGCGATAGTGCCACGGCTCAAACGCATAGCCCTCAATGTTCGAGAGTCCATTGGGATAGCGCAGCATGAATCCGTACTTCCAGGCATTTGCGGCCAGCCATTGTCCGGGTGCCGTCTGAGCAAAACACTCATCAAGGGCGCACTCACCACTGGCCGGACTGATATCGAGCGTGAGTCCCGTCTGGTGCTCACTAAATCCCGGTCGCGCCGATTGGGTGTCGTCCTGATTGTTATTCGCGTAAACCTCGATCTGGGTCTCGTAGCTGCGGAAGGCACTTTGAATGCGCATCGCGTCGCCCGTCTCTGTCGTGTAGGCCGCAAACATGGCCTCGACAGCCCGTGCCGTCGGTTCCCGCAGCGTCGAGGTGAATACGGCGGGAACATTGGCGTCGACAAGGTCGGACGGCACAAAGTTTTGTGGGTTGAGCGGGCGAAGCTTGTTCACCACAACCCAAATGCTCATTGGATCGTCAATCGAGTTTGCTGACTTATTGAAGGTGGGCGTGGGGGTCGGCGTGGGGGTGGGCGTGCGCGTGGGGGTGCGTTTCGGTGTGGGAGTTGGCACGGCATTGACTGTGCCCCCCGACGTGAACGCGGTCCACGCAACAGCGCCACCGCCGACCAAGACGATCACGACACCCACCGCAATGAGGATGATGGCGAGTCTTCTGCGCCGATAGACAGCGGATGATTTGCGGCGTCCCTGCGGCGCGTGGCGCGGCTGAGTTAAGTTTTCCACGAGGTGAAGTCTAGGTCAGTGCTCCTGAATGCTCGTGCAGTGGGTTCACGAGTCGAGAAGCGATTAGGGAATAGGGCGTGCCCGGCGTAGCGTTAACTCCCAGTACGACCGTGAAATCCCCGGCGACCGGCCCCGTGTGGAAAGAGTAATTCTGACGATGAATCCCACTGCTCACTCCTCCGCCTCGCCCGTCATGACCAAGCGTCAGATCTGGCTGGTCATGATTGGGCTGATGGCCGGAATGTTTCTGTCGGCCCTCGACCAAACCGTGGTCAGCACCTCGATGCGCACCATCGCCGACGACCTCGATGGCATGGCGCTACAGGCCTGGGTGACGACCGCGTACATGATTCTGTCGACCATCTCCACGCCGCTCTACGGCAAGCTCTCTGACATCTTTGGCCGACGCCTGCTGTTTATCATTGCCATTTCGATATTTCTGGTGGGATCGCTGCTGGCTGGCACGGCACACACGATGTACGAATTGGCGGCATATCGCGCCATTCAGGGTCTCGGTGCGGGTGGCCTCATGGCCCTGCCGCTGGCGATCATGGGCGACATGCTCTCGCCGCGCGAACGAGCCAAATATCAGGGGCTATTTCTAGCCGTTTTCGGCGTCTCGAGCGTCATTGGCCCTCTCATTGGCGGGCTGTTTGCTGGGGCGTCAGAGATTTTGTGGATCGAGGGCTGGCGCTGGGTCTTCCTGATCAACCTGCCGATCGGCCTCGTGGCGCTCGCCTTCGTTTTGCGCTTTTTGCATCTGCCAAAGATTCATCGCGCTGTCCGCATTGACTGGTGGGGCGCGGCGCTCGTGGTGGGCGCTACCACACCACTGCTCTTGGTGGCGGAGCAGGGTCGAGAATGGGGCTGGCTGTCACTGGGCTCGTGGGTGTGCTACGTCGTCGGCGTTGCCGGCGCCATCGCCTTTGTCTTCGTTGAACGTTGGATGGGCGACGACGCGCTCATTCCCATGAAACTGTTCAAGTCCCCCACCTTCTCGATGGCCACCGTGCTGGGTGTGTTTGTGGGATTCGGCATGTTCGGCGGCTTGATGACGATCCCGCTGTTCCTGCAGCTCGTCTTGGGCGCGAGTCCGACCGAGAGCGGCTTCATGATGTTGCCGATGATTCTGGGCCTCATGATCGCGAGCATCGTCTCAGGCCAAATCATGGGTCGAACAGGCAGTTACGCCGTCTTCCCGCGAACGGGAACCTTCTTTCTCGCCGCTGGTTTTCTTTTCTTGACGTTCATTACCTATGACAAGCCCTACTGGTTCATCATGCTCGGCATGTTTGCCGTTGGTTTGGGTCTTGGTCAATTGATGCAGACGCTGACCGTGGCAAGTCAAAACTCGGTCTCGTCGCGCGACATGGGTGTGGCCACAAGCTCGGCAACGTTCTTTCGATCAATGGGTGGAACCGCTGGAACGGCCATTCTGTTCTCGGTCTTGTTTTCGCGCATTCCCGACACGATTCAGGCAGCCTTCGCGCAATCGAGTGTGGTGAACGGAATTAAATCGGCGCTCGCTGACCCCACCGTGGTCGCTAATCCCAATAACAAAGCCATCATCGCCTTGCTCCAAAATGGTCAGAAAAATCCGTCAGCTCTGGCCGACTCCCTCAATGGCAACAGCGCTTTCTTAACCAGTGCCGACCCGCGACTCGCCGAGCCGTTCCTGGTGGGGTTTGCTAACGCCACCGTAACCGTCTATTGGATTGCGTTTATTGTGACCGCGATCGCCTTTGTACTGAGCCTGTTTATGAAGACGATGCCGTTGCGCGAGAAGTCAGCTATGCAGGAAGAGGCGGACGCTGCGATGATGGCCGAACGAGCGGCCGAGACGATGGGCGGCATGGTTGACCCGGGCGTGCCCACCACCGAGGCAGACCTGCAGGCCGCCGAACAACGCGAGGCTAAGCGCCAAAAGGAACGCGCGAAAAAGTAGCCTCGGCTGGGGGCAGCCGCTTGGTCATGACAGCGAGCGCCTCAGGATTGCTGTCGATCAGTATGTAATCGCGTCCCAGCGAGGCGGCGGCGGCGCCGGTTGTGCCTGAGCCGGCGAAGAAATCCAAGACGGTATCTCCGGGTCGGCTCGACGCTTGAATAATGCGACGCAAAATAGCCTCGGGCTTCTGGGTCGGATACCCCGTCTTTTCTTTGCCCGTGGGTGACACGATGGTGTGCCACCAGACGTCGGTGGGCAGCTTGCCCCGCTCGGCTTTCTCGGCCGTTACGAGGCCCGGAGCCATGTACGGCTCGCGTTCAACATCATCAACGTTAAACACGTAATTGGCGGGATCTTTCACGTAGACCAAGATGGTGTCGTGTTTGGCCGGCCACCGATTTCGCGGCTTCGCACCATAGTCATACGCCCAGATGATCTCATTCAAAAACGATTCACGCCCAAAAAGGGCATCGAGCAAAACCTTGGCGTAGTGAGCCTCGCGATAGTCCAGGTGGAGATACATCGTGCCGTCACGAGCCAGGATTCGCCAGGCTTCGGTGAGGCGAGGTTCGAGAAATGCCCAATAGTCGTCGAATTGGTCGTTATATTTCATCAGCGTCGTTCGCACGCGCGCATACGTGTGGCCCGCAAAGCCCGTCACCGTGCCCGTGCCCGGTTCTGTTCGTCGCGAAGTGGTGGACGCCCGCGCTTGCGTGCGACCGGTGTTGAACGGTGGATCAATATAGATCAGCTCAACACTCTCGTCGGGCAGGGTGCGCAAGATGTCGAGATTGTCGCCCTGAATAACCCGGCCCGTAACCACTTGACTATTCTCGCAGAGGCAGGCGGGGCTTATGCTCATTGCATGACCACCGAAGTCGTGCACCAGCCGGGGCAACAGAGATACGTCATTCTTGTCGACGAGTCCGAAGCCGGTGAAGCCTCTTATCTCGAGCGCGCAAACGAGCTCGTCATAACGCACTCATTTATTGATCCCACCTATCGCAATCAGGGGCTCGGCGCCGTGCTCGTTCATCGCATGATCGACGACATTATTGCCACGAGCGACAGGGTGATTACGTCAGGGTGCTGGTTTGTCACCGCGTGGCTGGATGCACATCCGAACTACATAACGGCCGCCCGATCGGGTGGAGTCGATGCGGAATTGGGCAATACCTGCCGCGTTGTTTCTTAGCTGACGTGCGAACTAGTCAGCCGTGTGGGCGGTCAGCCAGCTTACGACATCGTCAATCACCTGTTGCTTGTTCGTTTCATTGAACATTTCGTGCCGACCCTCGGGATAAATGGTAACCGTAACATCGGTCAAGCCGCTGCGCTTAATGTAGTCGTTGGCGAGAAAGAGCACGCTTTTTTCGCCCCCCAACGGGTCGTCGCTGCCAATAAAAATCAGAACGGGAATTTGGGGTAGGCCCCGAGCCGGACGGCCATAAAGTTTCAGGCCATCCGAGATACCGAAGAGCCGAATGACATCGGCGCTGAAACACCACGGATCCGCTGCAAAGTCCGCTGCCACCTGAGGGTCTCGGCTCAGCCATTCGTTTCCCGTGCCTCCCGGCACCGCAAACTTTTTGTTCAAGTTGCCGGCATTCATTCGGCTGGGTGTTCGAGACGCCGTTCCACTCCAGATCACACCGGCATAGTCCCGCGCATGGGTGTTCAGCACAATCTGGCCCATCAGTGATCCCATGCTGTGACCGAGTAAGAACAGAGGCAGCGTGGGATGGTTTGCTCGAATCAGCTCGGTGAGTTCGGTGATGTCCTTCACTGCGGCCCGGAATCCGCCCGCGCCAAGCCTGCCCAATCGGGTTGCATCGCCGAACTGTTTCATGCCCGTGCGACCGGAACCCCGCTGGTCGGGAACGTAGACCGTGTATCCGGCACTGACGAGCGCTTCGCCAACGTGCGCGTACCGACCCGCGTGTTCCCCCATGCCGTGGAGCAGAAGAACAACTCCGCGCGGCTTCTTGGCGTCGTAGACGTCGTAGAAAATCGTCACGCCGTAAGAATCAACAAGGGTTTTTTCAATGCTCATAACCCCATCCTGTCACTCGCGCTAGTCTGACGGAATGGCCACCGACCTCGATGTTCTGATTGTGGGTGGCGGAGTCAACGGTTTGACGGCGGCGGCTTACCTGGCTCGATCTGGGCGATCAGTTGTCGTACTCGAAAAAGACGATGAGTGTGGGGGGCTCGTTCGCCCGCACCGTTCATGGTGTGACGGCGATGCGCCCGTCGAACCGTTCGCCTTTCAGCGCGACGGCCTGCCGGCGCGAATCCTCAGCGACCTCGGCATCGAGATGCCCGTGACCGAGACGTCGGACTCAGCCCTGATCATCCGGCCCGATTCGGCCGGACGTGACCTCGTGCTCGTGGGCGACCCCCGGGCAGATGCCGAGACGCTGAGGCAACACGGTTTGACCGACGACGTGCCGGGTTACGTTCGATTTCTCGAGGCCTCGCTTGCGTTGGGTGAAATGGTGAGCCGCACCATCACCGAACCACTGATGCGTCGCTCGGAAATGCGCGACATGGTTGCGCCAGATATCTGGGACGCCTTCATAGAAAGCCCGTTGGGCAACATTATCCGTCTCGAGGTTCCCAGCGACATCCTTCGTGGATACCTGCTCTCACTGTCGTTCCGTTCTGAGGCCACGTGGGCGCTCGATCCGAGCCTGGGGCTGAATCGGTCGTTTCTGCAGCACGTCGTTCGCCAGACTCTCGACTCCCGACTCCCGCAGGGTGGGCCTGCCGAAACGGTCAGGGCGCTGAAGACTGCTGCTGTCTCGGCAGGAGCAAAAATCTTGACCGGGCATCGAGTGACCCAGATTCAACCCATGGGCGACGCCCCCGTGCGCGTGACCTACCGCACCGAAGGAAAAACCCAAGAGCTGCGTCCCCAACGTGTTCTCGCGGCTATTCCACCGTGGACTCTCGAAGACCTTCTGGGCGACAATCATCCTGCGCCCCGACCAGAGGGGGCGATTGCCAGCGCATCCATCCTCGTCCATCGACTTCCCGAGCTTCGCACCGAGGCCCTATCGACTCACACGGCCTTCCGGGGCGGCGTTGTGATCAACGCGTCATGGGAGTCGTTCGATGACGCCCGTCGCCAAACTGAGGGAGGGCTCGTTCCCGTGTCACTACCCTGTGTCGTTTACTCCCCCACGCTGTCAGACCCGCTGCCCCTCGGCCAGTCCCTGCGCGCAAGCGGAGCGCAGCTGCTGCAGGTCACCGTTTTGGGATTGCCCTACGCCCTCGGGGCACAGCTGTCACCGGAGGCGTTCCGAGATCAGATCAACGCCGGCATTCTGAAATCAGTGGACTCCGTATGTCGTGAGCCCGTGACTGATCTCATTGCGAGAAACAGTGTTGGGTTTCCCTGCATGACGACGTGGACGCCGTTAGACCTCGAAGAGCAGTTCGGCTTACCCGGGGGCCACCCCTATCAGGCCAGTATTTCGTGGCCCTTCGTCGAAGACGATGATGCGCTCAGCACACCCGCTTCCCGATGGGGCGTCGAGACTCGGCATGCACGGGTCTTTACTGCGGGCTCAGGCTCGCGGCGCGGGAGCATGCAGGCCGGGCTGGGCGGCTTTGCGGCAGTAATGGCTTGTTATGAAGCGGATTCCTAACCTTGCGGCCGCTGCGGATTCCTTCGAAACATTGTCAGCCGAACGCCCCACACGCCTAGTCGAGTAGGAGCGCCGGTTCCTCGATGACAGCGGCCAAGTCGGCGAGGAATCTGCTGGCGACATCACCGTCAACGACACGGTGATCAAAACTTGCGCCAATCGTGGTCACCCAGGCAGGACGAATCTCGCCTTCGACGACCCACGGTTTTTGCTTGATCGCCCCCAGTGCCACAATGCCGACCTCACCCGGATTCAGGATGGGCGTTCCGGTATCGACACCAAACACGCCAATATTCGTGACCGTTATGGTTCCCTCTTGCATGTCAGTGGGCTGCGTTTTGCCATCTCTCGCCGTGTTCGTCAAGTTCTCGAGCGCAACGGCTAACTCGAGAAGAGTCATGTCTTGAGCCTCTTTGATGTTCGGCACGATCAAGCCCCGCGGCGTGGCGGCCGCGACGCCCAGATTGACGTAATTTCGCACAATGATCTCGGTATCGGTCCACGTCGAGTTAACGGTGGGGTTGCGCCGAACAGCCCAAATAATGGCCTTGGCCATGACGAGAAGCGGTGACACCTTCACTCCGGCAAAATCCGTCGACGACTTGAGGCGCTTGACGAAATCCATGGTGCGTGTGGCATCAACGTCAACGAAGACGCTGACGTGCGGAGCCTTAAAGGCACTTTCCACCATGGCCGCGGCGATTGCCTTGCGCACGCCCTTCACGGGGATGCGCTCCTCGCGCTCGAGGGGTGTCTCGGGCGTGACAATGTTTCGAAAAACGCTGGCTTGCTTGGCATGACGCACCACGTCATCCCGAGAAATCTCACCCGCAAGGCCCGTGCCAGAAACCGTCGACAAATCAACGTTCAAGTCTTTCGCCAGCTTGCGAATGGGCGGCTTTGCCAACACGGGAACCATATCGACAATCGGTGAAACAGTGGCTCGGCGGCCGCGCGCCGATTCGGTCTCGGCCGCATAGGTCGCCCGCGCGGCCGTGGCATGGCCGCGTCGCCGTCGCGTGACACCGTGTCCGGCCACCCCGTAACCCACCAAGACATCTCGCGGGGCCTCTTCGGTCATATCTTTGGTTCCCGTGGTTTCGCTCGTCTCAGTAACGAACACCTCATTGGGCATGGCGGCCTGCGCAAGCGTGGCCGTGGGTGACGTCAATTGCGCTTCTCCCGAAGACGCGATCGTGATGATCGCGGTGCCCACATCGACCGTGCTGCCCTCGGCAACGAGAAGTTCTTGAACAGTGCCAACGTAGGGGCTGGGTAGCTCAACCAGAGACTTCGCTGTCTCAATTTCTACCAACACCTGGTTGATGTCGACCTCGTCGCCGACAGCAACCTTCCACGAAACAATTTCTGCCTCGGTCAGGCCCTCGCCAACATCCGGGAGATAAAACTTTGAGACCGTCATCTGATAGCTCCTAGTAGCTCAGCACACGATCAACGGCGTCGAGCACGCGATCGGCATCAGGGAGGAAAATTGCCTCCAGTTTGGCCGGGGGGAAGGGAACGTCAAACCCAGAAACGCGCAAAACCGGTGCGCTGAGAAAGTAGAAAGCGCGCTCTGTCACCGTGGCGGCAATTTCAGAACCCACGCTCACATTGCCCGGCGCCTCTTGAGCAATTACGAGTCGGCCCGTTTTGCGCACAGACTCCAGAATGGGCGCATAGTCGATCGGAGAAATGGAACGCAGATCAATCACCTCGACGTCTGTGCCTTCCTCGGCCGCGATCTCCGCCGCCTGCAGAAGAACCGAGACCATGGCCCCGTGCCCGAGCAGGGTCACATCAGCCCCCGTTCGAACAACTCGCGACGCGTGTAGGGGCGTTGAATTATGCGACGTATCCACGTCACCTTTGGGCCAGTAGCGGCTCTTAGGTTCAAAAAACATCACCGGATCGTTGCTCGCGATGGCCTCTTGAATCATCCAGTAGGCATCATGAGGTGTGCTCGGGCTGACCAGACGCAGTCCGGGCGTGTGGGCAAAATAGGCTTCGTTGCTTTCTTGGTGATGCTCGACCGCACCAATGTGTCCGCCGTAGGGGACGCGAATGACAACGGGAAAAGACATGTGGCCCTCGTGACGATTCGTGAGTTTGGCCAATTGGCTGGTGATTTGGTCGAACGCGGGGTAAATGAAGCCGTCGAACTGAATCTCGCACACGGTTCGGTAACCGCGCATGGCCAAACCAATGGCCGTGCCGACGATGCCCGATTCGGCGAGCGGCGAATCGATTACCCGGTCGCCACCAAATTCGGATTTGAGCCCCTCGGTGACGCGAAAGACGCCGCCCAGGGTGCCAATGTCTTCGCCCATCAGAAGTACTTTTGGGTCTTCGGCGAGCGCGCGGCGCAGGCCTTCGTTGATGGCTTTGCCCATGCCCATGTTTTCAATGGCCACCTATGCGTCACCACCCTCCGCAGTCGGGGCTGCCTCCTGAACGGAATTGGCGTCAGGTGTCGGTGCGTTGCTTGACGCTGATTCTTGCTCACCAAAAGACGCCTCATAGTTTGCCAACCACGCGGCCTGTTCGGTCATCAGCGGGTGGGGATCGCTATAAACGTGGGAAAACATCGATGCCGGATCGGGGTTTTCGATGGCCACGATCCGATGACGAATATCGGCCGAATAATCGGCACCCTCTTGGGCGACCTCATCAAAAAAGGCTTGTTCCACTCCCTTGTCTCGCAAATATGCCTCGAGCCGGGTAATGGGATCCCGGGCAATCCACGAACTCAGTTCGCTGTCGTCACGGTATTTGGTCGGGTCGTCGCTCGATGTGTGCGCGCCAATGCGGTAGGTCTCGGCCTCAATCATTGAGGGCCCGCGGCCCTGTCGGGCGTCGTCCATCAACTTGGCCGTCACGGCATAGCTGGCAAAAACGTCATTGCCATCAATTTGCACGCCCGGCATTCCATAGCCGTCGGCTCGCCGAAAGAGGGGAACACGTGCCTGAACGCTCACCGGAACAGAAATGGCCCAGTGGTTGTTCTGAACAAAGAAAACTTGAGGCGTCTGCTGGCTGGCCGCAAAGACCATCGCTTCGTGCACGTCACCCTGACTCGAGGCGCCGTCACCGAAATAGACGATAACGGCCTGGTCGGTCTCATAATTTCCGGTGGCGTAGTCGCCGTCAAACTTAATGCCCATCGCGTAGCCCGTCGCGTGCAGCGACTGGGAACCGATGACCAAGGTGTACAAATGAAAATTGCGGAATCGCGGGTCGTTCGGGTTCCAGCCGCCGTGTGTCAAACCACGGAGCAGTCGGATGAGGTCAAACAGATCAACGCCTCGAATCATGGCAATGGCGTGTTCCCGGTACGCGGGGAATATGTGGTCCTGCGGACGCGTGGCATGAGCAGAGCCGACCTGAGCACCTTCTTGGCCGTGACTCGGAATCCACAGGGCAAGTTGTCCCTGCCGCTGCAGGTTTGTGGCTTCGGTGTCGAACCGTCGAATCACCGACATGTCGCGGAAAAACCGCTTTATGTTGTCGTCGGTGAGCTGCTCGAAGTAGGGGAGAAACTCCTCAGCGCGCTCCGACGGAGCCAGGCTGCCGTCGGGTGCAAGCAGCTGGACCATGGGGTCACCGGTCGATTTTGCCATCACCTAAACCTACCCGGAATCATAGGTTTTAGTCGTCGAGTGATGCCATGATGGTCATATGCGTAGGTTCCTGTTATCCACCGTTATCAACGCCGTCGCCCTGTGGGTGACCACGGCCGTCGGCATTGGCGTCACGATCGTGGCAAACGGCGAACCTCTCACGGCGGGGGGCGGCAACCTCTGGGCCTTCATCCTCACCCTGCTCGTCACCGCAGTGCTTTTTGGTCTGGTCAATGGGACCATCGGCCGAATTGTTCGCTTTCTCGCGTTTCCCCTCTTCATCCTGACACTGGGCCTCTTGGCGCTGGTGGTCAACGCCCTGTTAATGCTGTTCGTCTCGTGGCTCAGCTCGATTATCGGCTTCGGCCTTCACGTCGACGGATTCTGGCCCGGATTTTGGGGTGCCATTATTCTGAGTCTCGTGTCGTGGCTGCTGGGTTTGCTCCTGCGGCCCAATCGCCCCCAAGACTAAGACGAGCGATCCACCCGCCAGTCCGTGGCCACGCACACTTCTGATTCTCGTCTGACGAAAAGCTGCCGTTCCGTCGCGCGCAGCAGGGGACTCGTTGACGCATCAAAGGCGTGAGCGGTTGAGCGGTAGCTGCTGAGATGATGCGCCCCGAGTGAATCGTTACTCGTTACCGGTGCATCTCGTCGAAACGTCACATCCACCTTGCCCGGCGGTGTTTGGCCGCCTAAGGCCGGGACGGGGTCATTCGTGTTCTCGATGGCAACGATACGAACGCCCGCGGGCATCTCTACCCGAGCGGTGGGGGCACCAACAAGCACGACGTCGGACACGTTCGGATTGCCAAGCGCCGTAACACGCTGAGCGATGAGCCCGCCTTGTGAGTGTCCGACAACGACCACGTTGTCGGCGGACGTAACAGCGGGGCTCTGCATTATTTTTCTCACGCCGACTTCGCTGTCAGATTGCTGGCCCGCGATGGCCACAAGATTCGAGGTCATATCCCACGGTTCTTTTCCGCCATTGAGGGCACTCGTCACGGTGCCCCCGATATAGACGAAGGCCGTCGTTGATGTGCGCTCGACGCGCACCTGAGGTTTATCTGCGGCAACGGCCGGAATGCGCGAGATGAGGTCAACCATTGACGCCGGCGGCCGACACGGCTCGTCTGAACCTGGATTTGTCGAAATGTGGTGGGCGGACTGCCGAATGGGACGCACGCCGGTGGCCACGATGCTTCGAGAAAATTGCTCGGTTGCCTGTGTCATTGTCTGTCGAAAGAACGACACCGAACGGGCGGTGGGATGCGCGAAAGCGACGAGGCCGGCCATCAGGGATGTGCCAACGACTGCCGGATTCCAGGTTGTGGCCACGACTTGCCAGAAATTCTGGCCGTGCGATTCATTGAACTCGTAGCGCTGGGCAAGGTGGGCGATGGTTTGGGCATCGTTGCGCGCCATTCGAGCAAGTCGAGCCAAAACCTGCGCGATTCTGTGCTGCGGACCAACCGTCGGCAGCACGTGAGACTCATGCGCGGAACGCAATCGTGAGGCGCAGTTATCTAGGTGCAGGGCCCAGTTGTCGAGGCCTGACGCCAGCATGTGCAGGTGCTCTGTTGAAACGTCAATAACTGCGTCGCCATCGCTCATGCCCGTCACCCCAGCGACGCATGAGCCCCCGCATGTCGCTCCAAATCATCGCGACAGGTCTCGAGCAGATGAACGGCCGCGGTCATGTGTTGACGAAAGAGATAATGGCTGGGCGCCATCCAGTGCGGGCTATCTGCCGAGAGGCGCCGTGCTTCATTCTCGAGGTCTGTGAGGAGCCGGAGGAGTGCGGCCTGCTCGTGAAACGCGGGCATCACCATGCCGGCATCATGCTGAGGCATCATCACGGAGTCATAGTGGCGGGCGACCAGAAGGCGGCGCGCCCCCTCGCGACTCATGTGGACAAACGTCGATCAGGGACTGTCGTGGGAGAATAGAAGCATGACGTTGCCACCCCAGGTATTGAGTCCACTCGATGGTCGCTACCGTGAGGCCGTCGCCCCCCTCGCAGAATTCCTTTCGGAAGCGGGACTCAATCGTGCGCGCACTCACGTAGAAGTTGAGTGGATCATCTTCCTGACGCAGCAAGGTCTTTTTGGCACGTCGCCGCTCTCGAATGACGCCGTTACGGCTCTGCGGGCTCACGTTTCTGATTTTGGCCAGAACGACATCGACGCGTTGGCCGAACTTGAGGCCGTAACCCGGCACGATGTCAAAGCCGTCGAATATCTGGTGCGGTCTTGGCTCGAGGCTGAGGGGCTCAGCTCCCTTGCCGAACTCACGCACATTACGTGTACGAGTGAAGACATCAACAACCTGTCGTACGCCCTGACCGTGCGAGATGCATTGGAAAAAATCTGGCTTCCCACGTTCGAGAGCACCATCAGCGGACTGCGCACTCTCGCTCAGAGCCACGCGAATACACCCATGCTCTCGCGCACCCACGGTCAGCCAGCGACACCCACGACCTTGGGCAAAGAAATGGCGGTCTTCGTTTATCGGCTTGACCGCGTTCGTCGTCAGATTTCTGAGAATGAGTTTCTCGGAAAGTTCAGTGGTGCTGCGGGAAACTTTGCCGCCCACCGAATCGCTGAGCCCGAGGCGGACTGGCCGGCTCTGAGTAAATCGTTCGTGGAATCGCTGGGCCTTACGTGGAACCCCCTGACGACTCAGATTGAGTCACACGATTGGCAGGCCGAACTTTACGCTCGCATGGTTCACGCAAACAGAATCTTGCACAACGCCGCCACCGACATCTGGACGTATGTCTCGCTGGGTTACTTCAGGCAAATTCCGCAGGAGGGCGCTACCGGCTCCTCGACGATGCCGCACAAAATAAACCCCATCCGGTTTGAGAATGCCGAGGCAAATCTCGAAATTTCCTGTGCCCTGCTTGACAGTCTTGCCGCCACGCTCGTCACGAGCCGCATGCAACGAGACCTCACTGATTCGTCAACGCAGCGCAACATCGGCGTGGCTTTTGGCCACTCGCTCCTCGCGCTACAAAATCTGAGCCGTGGGCTCACCGAACTTGACGTGGCCGTCGACGCTCTCGCCGCCGACCTCGAGCAAAACTGGGAGGTGCTGGGCGAAGCCATCCAAACGATCATTCGAGCCGAAGTGCTTGCCGGTCGTTCGACGATTAGCGACCCCTATGCCCTTCTCAAGGAACTCACTCGGGGTAAGCGTCTGACCGCGCAGGATCTTCGTGATTTTGTGTCCCGGCTGGACGTTTCGGACGAGGCCAAGAGTCGCCTCATGGCGCTCACGCCCGCTACCTACGTGGGGGATTCTGCAGCCCTTGTTGGTTACCTCACGAATTCCGGCTAGCTCACCAGCTGGGCGAGCTCCTCAGCGGGGCGAGCTCCTCAGCGGTGCTTGCTCACCAGCGGTGCCAGCCCGAAAGTCGAACGGGCTCACGAACGGCGTCGGCTCAAGCGTCGGCGTCGGCTCAGGCGTCGGATGGCGCGGATTTTTCCGGTTTTGTCGTGGACGATGTCTTGGTTGATGACTTGGCTGATGTCTTAGCTACTGCCTCGGAAGCATCACGTTCTTTCATGTCGGTAAGTTCCTGCGCGCCCGGCCGAATCATGAGAACAACCGTCGCGGCAAGCACGAGAACAACAATGAAGGTGATTCCGAGCCAGATGGCAGATTCCGTCAGATTACGCGTGGACATGAGAACCACCAGTCCCACGAAAATACCAACGACAAGCGCCACGGCAATAAGTTCAAAGGGTCGCATGCGGTCTCGTCGGGTCGCGGTCATATTTTCTCCTTCTGAAGGTCAACGG
>CAFBMB010000023.1_pt1 | contig 14467 bp, 12 predicted proteins | sample 7268381 | NCBI WGS metagenome assembly CAFBMB01 (sample SAMEA6814053, study PRJEB35770) | freshwater metagenome | biome: Freshwater; feature: Freshwater reservoir; material: water | place: Czech Republic | collected 2017-05-23 | depth 30m m
GCTTAGACATGTTCATTCTGGCGTGTCGTGCAGCATGAGAAAGACGGAGGTCCGGTATGTCGACCTACACATCCGGTGTCCCGAGTAATTGGTTTATTGACCCTGTCACTCTGGGTGTCGCTGGCGCACGTTCACTCCCGGTCGTCGATGAGGGTCAACTCTCGTGGCAGGCCGATGCACTGTGCGCGCAAACCGATCCTGAGTCATTCTTTCCTGAGAAGGGTGGATCTACGAGGGACGCCAAGAAAATTTGCTCGTCGTGTGAAGTGCGCAGCGAGTGCCTTGAGTATGCCCTGGCTAACGATGAACGTTTTGGCATCTGGGGCGGACTCAGCGAGCGCGAGCGTCGCAAGCTGCGCCGTCGCGCCTAACCGAAACCACGAGGCAGCCAACTTAGGCTGGTCGCGATGAACCCCAAAGTCACCGCGATTCTTGTTGCCCGAGCGGGTGGGGAGCATCTCTCCCAGACGCTCGTCGCCCTCGCGGCTCAGACGCGGCCGCCCGACGCGGTGGTCCTAGTCGATAACGGATCGCGCGGACGCCTCGCTATTTCGGCTGAGGCCGGTCAACCAGACAAAGTCATCACGATGCCCGGAGTTGTTCCCTTCGGCGAGGCCGTCGAAGCGGCTGCCCGCACCGTCGCACTCGAACGGGAGGGCGATGATTTTTTGTGGCTGCTGGCCCAAGACAGCGCACCGAACGAGCGCGCCCTCGAGCGACTTCTGGGCGCGTTAGAGGTCTCGCCGTCTGTGGCCATCGTTGGTCCAAAACAAATGGAATGGGACAGACCGGATTACATCGCAGAGTATGGGCTGACGATGACGCGGCGCGGGCGAACGGTATCTCTCGTCACCGACGAACTGGATCAGGGACAGCATGACGACGTCTCTGACGTAATGGCCGTGGGAGCGAATGGGCTTCTCATTCGTGAGCCCGTTTATCGGTTACTCGGTGGTTGTGACCCTGGGTTACCTGTCGTTGACGACGCTCTTGACCTGTGCGTGCGGGCGCGTCTCGCGGGCCATCGTGTGACAGTCGTTCCGGACGCTCGCGTCCTCACGGCCGGCGATGGGGTGATTGGCCCGAACATGTCTCTCAAACTGCGTGCGCGCCAGCGCCGCGCGCGCCTCATTCGAACCGCAGAACTTTATCGCGGCATGGCCTACGCCCCCGCCTTCTCGGTCATGTGGCTGTGGTTTGCGTTGGGTCCCCGATCCGTTTTTCGTGCGATCTGGCTGCTCCTGGCCAAACGTCCGTATGAGGTCGGCGGTGAGTTTCGCGCCGCCCTCGCCGTGGCTTTTTCTCAGCCCAGTGTGTCGAGGTCACGCGCCCAACTGGCCCGAGCGAGGACGACCGGATGGTGGGCTCTGGCGCCGCTGCGCATGTCCCGAGAATCGATGCGCCGCCGCCAGTCACTCGAGCGCGAGAACGCTCGCCTCGTGCTGGAAGGAGCTCGCCGACCCCTGCACTTCTTATCATCCGGTGGCGCGTGGACCACAATCGCGCTCGCCATCATCTCGGTCGTGACAAATATTCCGCTGCTGGGGGCTCAAGCGCTGGGCGGTGGCGCTCTCCTTCCCCTTTCGTCGTCGCTGGGTGATGCCTGGAGTCAAACAGGGTATGGCTGGCGATCTCTGGCACTCGCACAGTTAGACCCGGCAGATCCCTTCGCCTGGGTGATGGCGTTGCTGGGAAGTGTGACGTGGTGGAATCCGTCGTTCGCTCTCGTTTTGTTATGGTGTGTTGCGCTCCCGCTCGCGGGCGCCGGGGCGTGGGTCGTGATGGCTCGACTCACCGACCGAGTCGGCATCAGAGTCTTCGCCGGCCTGGCCTACGGATTAGCTCCCACACTTCTGATCGCACTCCACGACGGGCGTCCCGCGGCTGTTCTGGTGCACGTGCTCCTCCCCTGGCTGTTCGCAGCTGGACTCCGGGCCCCGAGGTCGTGGTCGGCTTCTGCCATAGCCGCCCTGCTCTTTGCCGCCGTGGTGGCGTGTGCTCCGTCCCTCGGTGTTGCACTGCTGATTGTGTGGTTTGGATCTGTCGTGCTGACCGGCAGGTATGTCGGCCGATTCTTAGCTATTCCGATTCCCGCGGTGGCACTCTTTGCTCCCGTTGTTGTCGTTCAACTCTTTTCGGGTAATCCCTTAGGCATGCTGGCCGATCCCGGCCCCGTCGTTCCCTTTGCTCAGGCGAGTCGCTGGGAGATGGCTCTCGGGTATCCGACCTCTGGCCTCGGTGGCTGGTTTGATCTCACCGGCGCCATCAACTGGGGTGTCACCATTGCGGCGGGTTTGATTGTGCTCGTGCTCGTTGCTGTGCTCGTCGCGCTCGCGGTGGCCGGGCTCTTCTCGGCGCACCCCGTGCGTGCGCAACTGGCGCTCTTTGTTGCACTCCTCGGTCTGGCCTCGGCGGTCGGAACCGTCGGACTGCGGGTCGCTTTCGAGGGGCAAACAGCGGTTCCCCTCTGGCCCGGCGCCGGCTTGAGCCTCGCCTCGCTCGGGCTCATCGTTGCCGCCGGTACCGGCATGAGTGTCTTGCGGCGCTTCTCTTTTTACCCCGCCATTGCGGGCACGCTCGCGGTCGGACTCTTGGCGGTACCACTTATCGGTGGCCTTGTCGTCGGCTCGGGTTTCGTGCACGCCTCTACCGGCCGCACCCTGCCTGCCTATGTCGTGGCTACGGCATCCCGTGACCCCCTTGTCGGCACGCTCATTCTGACCCCCCAGGCCAACGGCGGAGTGGCCGCGGTGATCGTCAGGGGTCAGGGAATGACCTTAGATCAGTCTTCGTCGCTCATTAACACCAGCGTGGGTTCAGGCGACGGACAACGGGCATTGGCTCACCTCGCCGGTGATGTGAGTTCGACGGGCGGTCAGCAGACTGAGCCCGCGTTGAAGCAGTACGGCATCGGTTACATTTTGCTCGCTCCGGCCGTCGGGGCGACGTCGGCGGGATTCACGTCTGACGCGGCTTCGGTGACAACCCGGGTGCGGTCATCGCTCGACGCCAACCCGTCGCTGATTCCCATCGGAGATACTGACGCCGGGCTTCTCTGGAGTTACCCCGGGGCGTCGACAGTCGACGCCGCAGCCGTTAATCCCCCGTCGGAAACTCAGCCGTGGCGCTCGATCATCTTTAGCGTTCAGATTCTTGTGCTCATCCTCACGATGCTCGTTGCTCTGCCAACCGGACCACCTCGCGCGGACGGTCGCCGGGTGGCCGAACCCGTAGCGTTCGATGACGAGGGTTTCGAGCCCGTAGATGTTTTGGCGGGTGATCTCGATGACGAAGCGGTCTAGTTTCCTGCGCTATGGGTTGCGATCAGCGGCTGGTCTCGTGGGTGCCGGTATCGCAGCTGCCGTCGTCGGCTTTCTCTGCATTGTTCCCTTGCCCGGATTTACGGCAACCGCTCGGTCAGAGCTCATCACGCCGACTCCCGCAGATCAGAGGCTCATTTGTCCCGGCGGACTCGTTGACGTGATGACCATGGCGGGCGACGCGACGTCCTTTGCCGCCGTGGGAGTGCCCGAATACGTCACTGCGGCTCAAGATACGGAAATTACCCAAACGGCTCTTCAGGCCCCCGACAACGCGATGGGCAACGACCTAGCCGCTCCGCAGCAGATTTTTGCACCCGCCCCCACCGCCGATGTCACTCCCCGAATCGCGGGGTCACAATCGCAGCAGCCCGCCACCGAAAATGTAGCCGGACTGGCCGTGACCGCGTGCGTCGAAGCCGCCACGGATTCGTGGCTCGTCGGCGGGTCGACCGAGACCGGCCGCACCACACTCCTTTTCTTGAGCAACCCCACGCTCGTTGCCGCGAACGTCACGATTGCGGTGTTGAGTGAAAAGGGCCCCATCACGGGCCCGGGCTCGTCAGGAATCCTTGTGGAGCCCTCGTCGCAGCGCATTATCTCGTTGGCATCACTGGCTCCGAATGCGAGCAACCCGGTCGTGCACGTCACCAGTACGGGCGGTCAGGTCGTCGCGACACTGCAACAGTCCGTGGTTCGCACCCTGTTGCCCGACGGAGTTGAGCTCGTGGCCCCCGGCGCTGCGCCCAACGTGCGCCTGGTCATTCCCGGAGTTCGACTCAGCGGCATGAGTGCGCAGCACGCCAACGAGGGTGGCATGATCACGAGCGACCTTCAGCCGGCGATTCGTGTCGGTGTTCCCGGAGTAAAAGATGCCGTGGTCACCGTGACGGCCTTCGGTGTCTCGGGTGATCCGGTAGTGGTTAAGTCGAAAGTTCCCGCCGGTCGTGTTGTGGAATTGCCCTTCGGCAATCTGGAGGACGGAATTTATTCGCTGGTGGTGTCGTCGACTCAACCCGTCGTTGCGGCGGCGCGCGCCATGAATGACGCCTCTATTGATCCGTTTGCGACCTCAACGGCGGCCCCCACACCCCTGGGCTCGGCAACGCCCAAGCCGACGGCCAAGCCGACATCTCAGCCCACGACATCACGCACACCCGGCGCGCTGAGCGGCTTCGACGGGCGGACGTCGGCCCTGGCGGCTTTTGACGATATCGGGGGTGACGCACCTGCGGTGAACCCCGGAGGCGGGTCTCCGTCGGACGGTGGCGCAGGATCGCCGTCGGGCAGCGACGCCGTGGGCGTTGGTGGCGACTTCACCTGGAGTGTCGCCACGATGCCCGTTTTAGGCGACACACTCATCACTGTCACTTCGGCGCCGCACCCGACGCTCACCCTTTTTAATGCGGGCGAGGCCAGCATCACTGTTGGCATATCTCAGGAGGGCACGTCCCTCTCTGACGTCACGGTCCCTGCAAACGGAATGCGCACCGTCCCCCTCGTGGCGGGTGCGCGTTATGTCATGACCAGCACAGCTCAGCTTTATGCCTCAGTCTCCTATGCCGCTCAGGGTCTGGGCGCAAACATGCCCCTCTCGCCCGCCAGCCCACTGGGCTCGGGGGTCATCATCTATCCCCGATAGATCCCGGTCTGGATTTTCTCGGGAGACGTGGAATCTGCCCTAGGGGTGAAACCGCTCAGGTCCGAGTTCTTCGGGTCGACGGCCGAGAAACTCTGCGACGGCGCGAAAGACACACTCCTCGATGGCCATCTGGCGATGAATCTCGTCATCAACGTGCAGACGACTCAGTCGCTGGATGGGTACACGGAATAGCACAATACGCTTTTGCGAAACGTTAACCGACCACCGCGGGATTTCACCGGGCGGAAGGGGTGCGCTGGGATTGGCGGCGACTTCAAACGAAACGTCGGTGAGTTCTGTGCTCCAGAGTGAGCGCAGGTACTGGGCCGTCTGCGCCACGGTGGTAAAAAAGCGCTCCGTCCGTCCGTGGATGACCGGCAGGTGCGGCCCGGTAACCGGAGATCGCATGCCACGCCCGTGGCGGTCCAACCCTCGGCCGCGGGTGCGAACGCGCGACGATGAGAACTCACCCGGTTCGCTTGCTGGCATGTCCCCATGTTAGGTCACCCCACCTGTTTAGGCTGAGGGCATGAGCTCGCGCCGGTGTTCCCAGCCCGTGTGTTCGCGTGTGGCCGTCGCGACCGTGACCATTGACTACGACGGCAGAACGATGGCACTGGGTCCGCTGGCGCCCGCAGAGACGGCCGAAGGTTATCACCTGTGCAATGTTCACGCGCGTCGTTTGACCCCGGCATACGGCTGGCGGCTCATTCGGCACCTAGAATTGTCCGGTGACGTCTGACCTTCCTGCCCGTCTGACCGCAGCCGTGAAGGCCTACGATGTTCGCGGTGTCGTGGGCGTCGATCTCACCGAAGAAATCGTGCGAGCACTGGGCGCCGCTTTCGTTGACGAGGTTGGCGCGACCGGCGGAACGTGTGTCGTGGGTCACGACATGCGCGAATCGTCACCGGGCTTTGCCCGTGCGTTTGCCGAGGGTGCGGCGCGGCGCGGGGCCAACGTCTCGGTGATCGGACTCTGTTCTACCGACGAGACCTACTTTGCCTCGGGCGCGTGGAACGCCCCGGCGGCCATGTTCACCGCAAGCCACAACCCGGCCGAATACAACGGCATAAAGTTTTCGCGAGCGGGCGCTCAGGGGATGAGCCTCGAGACGGGTCTCGCCGCCATTCGTGACCGTGCGCTCGCCTATCTCTCGGGCGACATCGACGCGGTTGGGCACGAGGGTGAGATCTCTGAGCGTGATGTGTTGCATGACTATGCCGCGTATTTGCGTGCCCTCGTCGATCTCACGCCGATTCGTCCCCTGCGCATTGTGGTCGACGCGGGTAACGGCATGGGGGGTCTGACAGTCCCCGCTGTGCTCGGCACCGCGGCCGGGTTGGCGGAGTTGCCGATAGAGATTTTGCCGCTCTATTTCGAACTTGACGGCACCTTCCCCAATCACGAAGCCAATCCGCTTGAGCCGGCAAACCTGATTGACCTACAGCGTGAGGTCGTCGCTCAGGGCGCCGATGTGGGCCTCGCTTTTGACGGCGACGCCGATCGATGCTTTGTTGTGGACGAACAGGGACAAGCCGTTTCGCCGTCGGCCATTGCCGCCATCGTGGCCCTTCGTGAAATTGCGCGCGTGAAGGCTCTCGGTGCCGCAGAGGTCGTCGTTCTGCATAACCTGATTACATCCAACATCGTCGCCGAGACGATTGTGTCGGCCGGCGCCACCCCGATTCGCACGCGCGTGGGGCATTCCTTCATTAAAGACGAGATGGCCCGAACGGGCGCAGTATTTGGTGGCGAACATTCTGCGCACTATTACTTTCGCGAATTCTGGGGAGCCGACAATGGCATGCTCGCGGCCATGAACGTTTTGGCTGAACTCGGTGCGCATCCCGAGCCCATGTCTGGTCTGCGCGAACGTTTTTCGCCCTATGCCTTGAGTGGTGAGATCAATTCGACCGTCGCTGACGTTTCAACAGCCCTGGCCCGCGTGCGGCAAGCCTTCTCATCGCGCGCCGTTGAAGACTCGTTGGATGGACTCACTATGATAGGTGAAGTTGCGTCCGACGAGCCTTTTTGGTGGTTTAGCGTGCGGCCATCGAACACAGAACCCCTGCTTCGCCTTAATGTTGAGGCCGCGGATAACGACACCATGAGTCTTATTCGCGACGAGGTTCTCACTCTCATCCGAAAGGACTCATAAAATGACTCTCACAGCCACCCGTGTCTTGCCCGCTGAGCAGTTCAAAGTTGCAGATATGTCATTGGCCGAGGCTGGTCGACACCAGATTCGTCTGGCCGAGCACGAAATGCCGGGCCTGATGGCCCTGCGCAAAGAGTTCGCCGCATCGGCACCGCTCAAGGGTGCGCGCATCGCGGGATCGCTGCACATGACGGTACAGACCGCGGTGTTGATTGAGACGCTCACAGCCCTGGGTGCCGAGGTTCGTTGGGCATCGTGCAACATCTTCTCGACTCAGGATGAGGCCGCCGCTGCTGTGGCCGTCGGACCGCAGGGCACCATCGACAAGCCAACGGGCTCGCCCGTTTTCGCGTGGAAGGGTGAATCTCTCGAAGAGTACTGGTGGTGCACCGATCGCATTTTTGACTGGAGCTTCGAGGCGGGCATTGAGGCCGGCCCCAACATGATCCTTGATGACGGTGGCGACGCCACGATGCTTGTTCACCACGGCCGCAATTACGAAATTGCCGGGGGAGTTCCGTCGCCGGACACCGCGGATTCGGCCGAGTACTCCGAGGTGCTTCGTCTGCTGGGTCGTGTCTTCGAACAGAATCCGCGCCGCTGGCATGCTGTGGCCGAGGAGCTCATCGGTGTAACCGAAGAAACAACCACGGGCGTGCACCGTCTTTACGAGCTACACAAGAAGGGCGAGCTGCTCTTCCCCGCCATAAACGTGAACGACGCCGTGACCAAGACGAAGTTCGACAACAAGTACGGCATCCGACACTCTCTGCCCGACGGTCTCAACCGAGCCACCGACGTGTTGATGGGCGGAAAGGTTGCGCTCGTTGCCGGCTATGGCGATGTGGGCAAAGGTTGTGCCGAGGCCCTTCGTGGTCAGGGTGCGCGCGTTATCGTGACCGAGATTGATCCGATTTGTGCGATGCAGGCCGCCATGGACGGTTATCAAGTCGTCCCCATCGAAAAAGTTATCGGTGAGGTTGACATCTTTGTCACCTCAACGGGCAACAAGGACGTCATCACGGTCGATCACATGTTGGCCATGAAGAACCAGGCCATTGTCTCGAACGTTGGCCACTTCGACAACGAAATTGACATGGCGGGACTCGAGTCGCTGCCGGGTGCTACCCGGACGAACATCAAGCCGCAGGTAGACGAGTGGAACCTGCCGTCGGGACGCAGCATTCTCGTGCTGAGCGAGGGCCGCCTCATGAACCTCGGCAATGCAACAGGACACCCGTCGTTTGTGATGAGCAACTCCTTCACCAACCAGGTGCTGGCCCAGATTGAGCTGTTCACCCGCACGGACGCCTACCCCCTGGGCGTTTATGTGTTGCCCAAGATTCTCGACGAGAAGGTAGCGCGTCTGCACCTTGACGCTCTCGGCGTTGTGCTGACCAAGCTGTCGCCCGAGCAGGCGGCCTACATCGGTGTGGACATCGAGGGTCCGTTCAAGCCCGAGTTGTACCGCTACTAGTCGCTCTCAGGTTTTCATCGGCGAGCTTTCAGCCGTGGGGCGCTACGCTAATGGCGATTAGTCCCTAGTGCAGCGGAGGCGATGATGGCTCACAGTGTCAGCTCGTCGAGCGCGCATGTGCTCATCGTGGATGACGACAGTAATCTGGCCGAGATGATGGGCATCGCTCTGACGCAGGCTGGTTTTCGCATCACGACATGCGGCGACGGTGTGAGCGCTGTGGAGACATTCACGAAGGTTTCTCCCGACGTCGTTTTGCTCGACGTCATGCTTCCGGGCATTGACGGCATTGAGGTGTGTCGCCGTATTCGGGAAATTTCGGGAACGCCCATTGTCATGATCACGGCCAAGACTGATGACGCCGATGTCATTTCTGGCTTAGAGATGGGTGCGGATGACTACATCGTGAAACCCTGTCCGACTAATGTCTTGGTGGCACGCGTGCGGGCTCGACTGCGTCCGGTCCCTGCGTCCACGGCCGGCGCGACCTTTCGGGTCGAAGATATCGAGATAGACACCTCGGCCCATCGTGTGACGCGTGAGGGTATTGAGATTGGTCTGACCCCGCTCGAATTCAACCTCTTGGTCGCCCTTGCCGCTGAGCCACACCGCGTGCTTTCTCGTGAGGAACTGCTTGAGCATGTCTGGGGTTACCAGTACAAGGCAGACACGCGCTTGGTAAACGTGCACGTTCAACGCCTGCGGTCAAAGGTCGAGCACGATGCTGATAACCCTCAGATTGTCCGCACCGTGCGCGGAATCGGCTACCGCGCCGGCGGAGAGTAAGCGTGGCGCCGCTCTGGGCGCGGATTCGTTCCTACGACTATCGCAATCTGCCGCGTGCCCTGTGGCACTCCTGGCGCCAGTCGCTGCAGTTGCGGACGGTTGTTATTTCGGTTGTTCTTTCGGGTCTGGCCATCGTCATCGCCGGAACATATCTTCTGTTCAGCGTTTCGAATGACCTTTTTGATTCCCACGTTAAACAGTCGTTGTCGGCAGCGTCACGGGCCGAAATTGTGGCGCAACAAATCTTTGATTCCGCCGATGTCACAGATCGCGCAGAAGTTCAGAGCGTCGTGAGTCAGGCCACGGCGGCTATTCGTGATGCTTCGTCAAGCTCATGGGTCGCCTTTTATCGCGTGGTCGGTCAACAAGATAGCCCTCTTGCTCCACAGAACTTCACGAGTCCGGAGCTCAGCGGACCGGTCATCAGCCCGGCACTCCGAGAGTCGGTGCAACAGGGACTCGGCAGGCAGTACTGGCAGTCGGCGTCGGTCGCCACGAGCGAGAGCCAACAACCCGCGGTCGTGGTCGGATCGTTGGTCACCATTCCGGGTGTGGGCGACTACGAGCTGTACATCGGATTTGATTTGTCCCAGGCTGCGACAACCCTCGACTTCACCCAGCGCGTTCTCTGGATCTCGGGCTTAGGTCTGCTCATCCTGATTGGAGCGATTGCCTGGTTTGTGGCTCGCCTGGTGGTCGTTCCCATTCGCGCGGCTGCGCAGACGTCACAGCATTTTGCCGCCGGAGAGTTTGACGAGCGAATTCCGGTGCAGGGCGAAGACGTTTTAGCCACGCTGGCCAAGAGCTTCAATGACATGGCGGATAGCTTGCAGGCCCAGCTGCGCGAACTCAGCGCCATCTCCGATGTTCGGGAACGTTTTGTGTCTGATGTGTCCCATGAACTTCGAACGCCGTTGGCTACCATGCGACTTGCCTCCGACGTGGTTTTCGAAAACCGAAAGGCCTTGGCCGCGCCCTCGCGCCGTTCGGTTGAGCTTCTGCATAATCAGATCGGGCGCTTCGAAGAGCTCCTCACCGACCTGCTAGAAATTAGCAGGTACGACGCGAATACGGCCATCCCGCAGCGTGAACCAACGAACCTTGTTTCGCTGACCGAAGACGTGGTCACCTCAATGAGTTCACTCGCCGAGGGCCGAGGGTCACGGATTGAGATGCACACTCCCGGCGGGCACTGTGAGGCCGACGTTGATCCCCGCCGTGTGCGGCGTATCATCGTCAACCTCGTCGGCAACGCCGTCGAGCACGGGGAGGCTCGCCCCATCAGGGTTGAGATTGATTCGACCGCGACGGCCGTTGCGATCGTGGTCGAAGATTCCGGTGTCGGCATGGGGCAGGATGAGGTAACGCACATCTTTGAACGTTTTTGGCGCGGCGACCCCTCTCGCCAACGGTCTCTCGGCGGCACCGGACTCGGTCTGGCGATTGCGTGGGAAGACGCCCGCGTCCACGACGGCGCGATCGACGTCTGGGCAGAAGCGGGTCGAGGGGCTCGTTTTCGGTTGACCCTGCCGCGAACGCCCGGCGTTCCGGCAGGCGAATCCCCCCTCTCGCTCGAACCCGTGAAAGCGGGTGATGACGCGTGAAACGTCTTCTGGGCATGGCGCTCACGGTAGCCGCGGCAGTTTCCATGGCCGCGTGCGCCGGCATACCGAATTCGGGTGCGGTCAATGAGGGCGCCACGACAGCGAATGGGGCAAGTGCTGATATCGAGTATTTGCCGCCGGGCCCCGCGCGCGACGTCGATCCGGCAGCAATCTTGCAAGGCTTTATTGAGGCTGCGTCGAGCCCGCAGAATGACTTCGCCGTTGCCCGCGAGTTTCTCACCACGACCGCAAGTGACTCGTGGGACCCGAGTGCCATGACGCTGATTGACTCCGGCGTGCGGCCCGCCAGTGATGTCGCGGTTGACGCCATAACTATTGCCGTTGATGCCGCCGCGATTCTCGATGCGGAGGGCAGTTATACGGCGCAGCCATCGCCCGTGCACGTCGATTTGCCGTATACCTTTGAACGGCAGGGTGGGCAGTGGCGCATTAAGTCGTTACCGCCCGGGATTGTTATTGACCAGAACACTTTTGCTCAAGTCTTTCGACAGACCACGCTCTATTTTGTGACGCCGGACGCACAGCGCTTCGTGCCCGACGTTCGATGGTTCCCGGCTCGCGCCGCCGCAACGACGCGCATTGTCAAGGCGCTCCTTGCCGGCCCGTCAACATGGTTATCGTCAACGGGGGCAGCATCGTCGGCTTTTCCCGCGGGAACGACTCTCGTGGCTGATTCGGTGCCCGTGCGCGAAGGCACCGCTGTCGTAGACCTAGATGCTCGGGGTCTCAGCGCGAGCTCGCAGGCGCTCCGCACCATGCAGGCGCAGCTGCGAGCTTCGCTGACACAGGTGAGATCGGTGACGTCCGTCGAAATACAGGTTTTAGGCAACACACAAATCGATCGCGGGTCTTCGACCGCCGTCGTCGAGATGATGCCGACCGTGGATGCTCGACCGCTCGTCATTGCGGCGGGAAAAATCGGCTACATGTCTCCCGAGGGGTTTACCGCGCTAACCACCGGGAATACGGCGGGCTTAAACCTTGCGGGGGTCACCGGCGGAACGCTGTCATCGTCGAGCGATCGCATTGCCCTGCTGGACGCATCGGGCGTCTGGTATTCGCGAGACGGCATGGCAGACGTTCAGCTCGTTGACTCCCGGCTCGGGCTGCTTGCTCCCGGACTGGACGACTACGGTTTTGTCTGGAGCGTGCCGAAGTCAGAGCCGACGCAGGTTCGCGTGACATCGTCATCGGGAACCCAAACGCCGATTTCCGTGCCGTGGGGGCAAGCCATATCAATCACGGCCCTGCGCATGTCAGTCGATGGACAGCGTGCCGTGGCTGCCTACACGGACGGCGCGGGATCTCATGTCGTGGTGGCGAGCGTCGTGCGCGATGGTGGTGGCACTCCGACGGCCCTCGGGGTTCCCGTCGCGTTGGTGGCGTCACCCCGAGAGATTGTCGATGCGGTGTGGCTCGATCCGGTTACCGTAGCCGTGGCTGAAGTCGACGCCAAGGGCGTGGCATCGGCGACCCGGCAGATCGTCGGTGGTCAGGCCTCCAAGTATGCCGACATCAGTTCTGTGCTCGCTCTCTCGGGTGGTAACGCGGTGACGCAACTCAACGCACTGCAACGGGGTCAGATTCTCGTTCAGCCCCGGGGGGCGGCCTACTGGTCCGTGGTGGGAACGAAAGTGACGGCCCTGCTGACAGTCCAGTAAATGCATCAACCGCTCGAATTACTTCTCGTTTTCAACCAATGCGTGGTGGTCACGACGCGGGGATTCGTCTTTGTCGACAATGTTGAGCATGCGTGTATGGTCTCGACTACTCCGGCAGGTGGTCGACCTGGTCGTTCCGCAAGCGTGCCTGTCGTGCGATACACCGGGAGTCCTCGTCTGTGCCGACTGTGATTCGGCCATTCGCGCGACCCCCGGGCGCGCGCGCGTGATTCCCGCCTTCGTCGGTGCACCCCTTCACGTGCAGAGCGGCGTGATGGGCTCGCCAGAACTGCTGCGGGTGATTACCGCGTTTAAAGACGGCGGACGTTCAGAGGCGTCCTCTTACCTCGGCACACTGTTGGGCGGCACTGTTTCAGCGCCCGCACACCACCTTGTGGTTCCGGTGCCGCAATCTCCGGGCGCGTATCGGCGACGGGGATGGTTTCCGCTGCGTGACATCGCGCGCGCAGCGAATCTCGACATAACGGAGTCGCTGACGCTGAGAGCGCGGCACGTCGACCAGGCCTCTCTCTCGGCCGATGAACGGTGGTCGAATGTGGCGGGGTCGATGTGGGTACCGCCACGGCGTTCCACAATAATCGCCGGAAAATCTGTGATTGTGTTTGACGATGTGATCACGACGGGCGCGACCATGGTCGAGGCAGCCCGTGCGCTTTATGCCGCGGGAGCTCGCTACGTGAGTGGTGTGACGGTGGCGGCCATGGCGCGTCGCTGGCCGACTTACATTGCAAACTCACAGCCCCCACATGATGACACGGGCCGAAGACAGGACTAGCGTGTGCACATATCCACTGGGGCGCGAAGGAATCCGCCACAAACGTTGGCGGCACGTCCAGAATTGAGGAGACCGTCATGGAACTGCAGATCGTCGGACGTCACGTTGAAATAACCGACCGCTTCAGAAACCACGTCGATGAGAAGATTCGCAAGATCACCCAGTTTGATGCCAAGGCTCAGGATCTGCACGTGACGTTGAGTCGTCACCATGCCGGCAAGGGTCTCATCGGCAGTGACCGGGTGGAACTCACGTTGGCCTGCCCGGGCCATACCTTCCGCGCCGAGTCCGACGGCGAAGACAAGTACGCCGCCTTCGACATGGCTTTTAGTCACCTCATTGATCAGATGCGAAAAAATAAAGACAAGCACAAGGTTCATCGAGGGGGCAATCACCGTCCTCTGTCGGTGCATGAAGCCAGCGCTCACGCCTTTCGTGAGGTCGACATTGAACCCGCATCGGCTGATGTCATCGAGCGCGTTGCGACGGGTCCGTCCCGGTTAACGGGCCCAGCTAAGCGTGCCGTCTGACCGGCTCCAACGGCACTCAGGGTAACTTCGCGCCAAACCGGTAACATAGGAAACGGCGTTTCGGCATCGGAACGACCCAACGAACGTCACTGCAGTTCGCCAACGTACGGAGTTTCTTGTGGCATCAATTCTTGATTTTGTCTTGCGCATGGGCGAGGGCCGCACCCTTCGCAAGCTCGAGAGCCTGACGCGTTCGGTCAATGCGCTCGAAGAAGATTTTGCGTCGCTGACCGATGAGGAATTGCGCGGCGAGACGACCGACTTCCGCCAGCGCTTTGCTGCGGGCGAGACCCTCGATCACATGCTGCCTGAGGCTTTTGCTGCCGTGCGTGAGGCGTCAAAGCGCACGATTGGCCTGCGCCACTTCGATGTTCAGATCATGGGTGGTGCCGCCCTGCATCTTGGAAATATTGCCGAAATGAAAACCGGTGAAGGCAAGACCCTGGTGGCGACACTGGCGGCCTATCTCAA
>CAFBMB010000024.1_pt1 | contig 14082 bp, 10 predicted proteins | sample 7268381 | NCBI WGS metagenome assembly CAFBMB01 (sample SAMEA6814053, study PRJEB35770) | freshwater metagenome | biome: Freshwater; feature: Freshwater reservoir; material: water | place: Czech Republic | collected 2017-05-23 | depth 30m m
GTTCTCGTTCTGGCTGCCGTGCTTCGTTTCTGGAACATCGGTCAGCCACACAGCCTGGTCTTTGACGAAACCTTTTATGTGAAAGACGGATGGTCGCTCTTTAACCGTGGCTATGAGACAACCTGGCCCGACGGCGCCGACGACTCGTTTGCCGCGGGCGACACAAATATCTTCAACGCCAACGCGTCGTACATCGTGCATCCTCCGCTCGGAAAATGGCTGATTGGTGCCGGCATGGCGCTGTTCGGAGCGGCCAATTCTGTCGGATGGCGTTTTGCCGTGGCCATCGCCGGGCTGGTGATTGTCTGGCTCGTCATGCTGATCGCCCGCCGCTTGACCGGGTCAACATTCATCGCCGTTCTCACCGGTGGGCTCATCGCCATCGACGGTATGGCGATTCAACTCTCTCGCGTCACGGTGCTCGACGGCATCCTCGCCGCCCTTACCCTCACCGGGGTTTATCTCGTGCTGATCGACCGCTCACACGCCTCGAGCCGACTCACGGCGCTGATGGCTCGCAATTCGTCACAAGGCCGATCGTCCCCGTGGGGACCCGTGCTCTGGTGGCGCCCGTGGTTGATTCTGGCCGGACTTGCCTTTGGCCTGAGCGCTGGGGTGAAGTGGTCGGGCATATATTTTCTTGCCGCGTTCTGTATCTACGTGGTCGTGATGGACGCACTCGATCGGCGACGCGCTGGTCTCACGTTCTGGGCGAGCTCAGCACTGCTGCGCACCGCGCCGGTGACATTTCTGCAAACCGTGCCCATTGCCTGTGTGGCATACCTGTCAACGTGGCTCGGCTGGATCACCACCTCGGGCGGCTACAACCGCATGTGGATGGATGATCATCCCGACGATCGATGGTCGGGGTTGTTCGCCTGGGTTCCCAACTGGTTTCAGTCGCTCGCAAAATTTCACGGCGAGATGTATAACTTTCATGTCGGCATGTCGACGCCACACCCCTATCAGGCCAACCCCCTGACGTGGCTGTTCATGATTCGCCCCACGAGCATGTACTACGTTGGCCGGGCCGCCGGAGAGAATGGATGCCGCTGGGACTCCTGCTCCGAAGCAATCTCGGGCTTGCCGAATCCCCTCATCTGGTGGGCCGGCACCGCGGCGGTATTCTTTCTCGTCTACTACGTGATCCGCTATCGCAAGTGGCAGCCCGCGTTCATCCTGATGGGCATGCTGGCCGGCTACGTGCCGTGGCTCATGTATCTCAACCGCACCGTGTTCGAGTTTTATGGGATTGTCTACGAACCGTTCATGATCTTGAGCATCGGCTATGTGATGTATCTCGTGCTGGGTAAACGCAGCGCGCCCGATTCTCGCCGCATCAACGGAATCATTGCTATCGCCGTTTTTGGCATATCCGCCATACTGCTGAGCGCTTTGTTCTATCCCATCTGGACGGCCATGCAAATTCCGCTGACCTATTGGCAGATGCTCATGTGGCTGCCCAGCTGGGTTTAGTCGCTCTGTGTCGCCGGTGCGAGGCCCAGAAACACGTCGGTCGGCACATCCACGTTCTTGCGCCGCAGGACGAGATACATCACCACACCGGCTAGCGCCACGACGATGCCGATGACCAGCATGGTGGTGCTAAATGCCTGGGCATAGATGTGCTCAATGTCGACTACGTTCACCGCGGCGAGGGCGGGATTCGCCGGTGTGGCGGTGGGATTTGCCATGTACTCGGTAATGGCATCCCAGTTGGCCTCGCCCGACACCGCGCCCTTGGTCAGTTTCTCGACGCCGCTCAGTGTCAGGGATGAGACGAGTACCGTCGAACCGGTGAGACCGAGCGAATAGCCGAACTGACCAACGGCCATCTTGCTCGACGACACGGGGCCAAAATACTTCTCGGGGGCCAGCGTGATGAAGAGATTGCCTTGGCTCGTCGCATTCATCATCCAGCCCAGCCCGGTAACGACCATGCCGGGAATGAATAACAAGTAGCTGGCCGGCGTGGGCAGAAAGAAGTAATACACAAACCCGACGGTCATCAGGGCATAACCAATGACGGCGGTGGTGCGGGGCTTGCTCCCGCGTCCCAGCGCCAAGCCAGCGATGACCGAACCCAGAATGCCGGCCGCGGCCATGGGCATCTGCGCGGCACCCAGTTCGGCCAACTTCACGTGGGTGACGTATTGCCACATATTGGGCAGCATCTGGCTGGATGCGGCGCTGCCCATGTTCCAAAAAATGCCCATGATGACGGCGCCGAGGAAGGCCGGGTGGGTCAAGATCTTGATCGGAAACACGGGGCTCGATGATCGGTTTTCACGAATCGCGAAAAGCACAAAGGCGACAACGGCGATCACGATGGGTGCCCAGAACAGCGGATTGCCGAGGCCGTGCGAAGCCATGCTGAGTCCGAAGAGCAGTCCGACAATTCCCAGACCCACCAGAATCATGCCCAAGAAATCAGTCTTGCCCTCTTTGGGCAGGCGCGCGACCTTGGGCAGCATCACGGGAATCAGAAAGAACGACACAATCATGAGAATTGGCAGCATCAGGTAGGCAAAGCGCCAGTTCAGTCCGATGACCACACCGCCCAAGACGAGCGCAATAACCGGAACCACGCCGTTCAAAATATTAAAGGTCGCCATGGCGGGACCGAGTGATTTTGTTGCGGCCACGTTGCGCAGCATTCCGTAGGCCGCGCCAAAAACGACGCCCAGAGCGGCGCCGGCAACGATGCGGCCGATCAGGTACATCAGAGCATCGGGGCTAGCCGCCGTAATGAGCTCGCCCGCGCCCGCAACGAGAACCGCAATCATCAACATGAGCCGACGCCCATACCGATCTGCCAACACGCCCCCGGGAATGGCGGTGGCGGCGAGGGCCAGTGTCGAGATGCCCGCGGCGAGGGCCATCGTGCTGGCCGAGAAATTGAGTTCGGACGACGCTTTCACGAGTGCCATCGACGACAACAGAGGATCGGCAACCTGGATGGCCGAGACGATTCCCAGCAGAAAAACCGCGCTGGCGTTGAATCCCGTCGCCGGTGGATACTGCGCTACAGCCTTTGCCATGATTTCCTCACGTTGTGGACTTCTGGTCCAACGCGACTCTAGCGCAGTCGCGCCTTCCACGCGCGAATCGCAAACTGCACCGAGGTGTAGACCATGATGGCGGCAAAAAGAATGTTGGCAATCCAGCTCGGCAGAATGACGGCCGTCGCCACACCGGCAAACGAAACACCGGCGGCGACAAGTCCGATGACGAGACTTGCGGTGCGGTCGACCATGCCGAAGCGCAGGTTTGTCAGCGTGCCGACAATCGAGGCGGGAATCTGCATAAAAAGTGACGTGCCACGAGCGTCAAAAGACGTCAGGCCAAAGAACGAAATCAGCAGCGGAACCACCATGATGCCGCCGCCCACTCCGAGAAGTCCGGCCATGACGCCCGCGATGAGCCCGGTGAACACCAATCCGACCACCCACAGGGGTGTGATCTGCCACGTGTCGGTGTCGGTTGTCGTAGCCCACAGCATGCGGATGGCAAGGGCCGCGAGGAGCGCTGCATAAATCCACATCATCACCCGTTGGGGAATCACCTGAAGCAGACGGGCGCCGATAAACGATCCCACGGTCGAGCCCGCCGATAGCGCGATCGCCGCGGCCCACACGACGCCCCCATTTGCGGCATACCCAATGACCCCGGCGATCGCGGTCAGAAAGATGGCCGCCAGCGAAGTGGCCGCCGCCCGCTTGACGTCAAAGCCCAGCAGAAAGACGAGCAGCGGAACCATGATGAAGCCGCCGCCGATACCGAAGAGCCCGGAGAAATAGCCGGCGACAACGCCCACGAGGACATAGCTCAGGTAGGTCTTCAGTGGTCTGGGGTCGGGACGTGACGAAGCTACAGAACCTTGGACAGGAATGCCTTCGTCCTCTCGTGTGTGGGCTTCGCGAGAACGGCCCGCGGATCACCGGACTCCACGACCACGCCTTCGTCCATGAAGACCAGGGAATCGCCCACTTCGCGCGCAAAGCCCATTTCGTGGGTCACCACAATCATGGTCATTCCCGACTTTGCCAGAGCCTTCATGACGTCGAGGACCTCACCGACGAGTTCGGGATCGAGTGCCGATGTGGGCTCATCGAAGAGCATCAGTTTGGGGTCCATGGCCAGCGCGCGGGCGATGGCCACACGCTGCTGCTGACCGCCCGAAAGGTGGGCCGGGTAATGATTCATGCGATCGCTCAGCCCCACACGGTCGAGAAGCTCCTTGCCGCGGGCGACGGCGTCGGCCTTGGGAGTCTTCTTGACGAGTGTGGGCGCCTCAATCACATTCTCGAGAGCCGTCATGTGCGGGAACAGGTTGAATCGCTGAAACACCATGCCGATATCGCGACGCTGCGCGGCGGCATCTCTGGGGTGAAGTTCGTAGAGTTTGTCGCCCTTTTCCCGGTAGCCCACCAGGGTTTCGTCAACGTAGAGGCGACCGGCATTGACCACTTCGAGGTGGTTAATGCAGCGGAGGAACGTTGACTTTCCGGAACCGGACGGTCCGACGAGGCACATGACGTCACCACGATTGACAGTGAGCGTGATGCCCTTGAGTACTTCGTTAGATCCGAAGCGCTTAACCACGCCCTCGGCGCGAACCATGGGTGTCATCATCGTTTGTCACCTGAATCCGGGTCTGCGAGGGAAGGACTGACCGCGGCTGTTCCCGCGAAACGGCTCGAGGGAATCTTGATCCGGCCGAGCTCGCCGACACCCCGGGCAAAGCGCTTCTCCAGGAAGAACTGGCCAATCATCAGTATCGAGGTGAAGAACAGGTACCACACCGAGGCCACAATGAGCAGGGGGATCGGATTGAACGTCTCGGCGGCGATATCGCGCGTCCGCGTATACAGGTCAAGAGTGAACGGCACGGCCGTAACCAGCGACGTTGTTTTGAGCATCGAGATGACCTCGTTGCCCGTGGGCGGAATGATCACGCGCATCGACTGGGGAATGATCACCCGTCGCATGCTCTGGAACCAGGTCATGCCCAGCGCCCGCGCGGCCTCATCCTGACCCGCGTCGACGGCGAGCAGACCGGCGCGCACGATCTCCGCCATGTAGGCGGCCTCGTTGAGCGCCAGGCCGATGATGGCAAGTGCAAAGGTACTGAGCGCAGCCTTCGTCTCCCACGAGATCCACGGCTGCTGGAACGGAATACCGATGTCGATGGTGTTGTAGATCACCGCGATGAGGCCCCAGAACACCAACTGAACGTAGACCGGGGTGCCGCGGAAGATCCAGAGGTAGAACCATGAAATGGACTTGAGGATCGGGTTGGGCGACAGGCGCATGACGGCGAGCACGATACCGAGGACGATGCCAATGACCATCGACGAGACGGTGAGTTCCAAGGTGGTCAATGCCGCCAATGAGACGCGCCTGTCGAACATGTATTTGCCCACCGACGGCCAATCGAAGGCCTCGCGCTGGGCGGCATCGATGATGACGAGAGCGACGAGTAAGAGAAGAACGACACCGATGACCCAACGCCACGGGTGGCGCAACTTAACGGCACGAATCGAGACAAAATCCGGAGCGACGGAATCCGGCATCCCTGCCGAACCACGCCGCTCCGGATTTTGTGTCATGGTGTCTCTACTCGAGAGGAGCGAACTAACTTCCCGCGTTGATGGTTGCCTTGGTGATGGCCCCGTCGGCCTCGCCTGCGTTGTTCAGGATTTTCAGGTAGGTTCCGTCATCAATCAACGACTGCAGTGCAGCCTGAATTGCCTGGACGAGCTTGCTGCCCTTGGCAATCACGTAACCATACGGAGCGACATCAAACGAGGACCCGGCCGCCTGAAGCTTGCCCTTGCTGGCAGCGATTGCCGCGGCCGTCACGGGTGAGTCGGCACTCATTGCATCAACCTGACCCAGAGTGACCGCCGCCGTGGCAGCGTCCTGCGTGTCAAAGGGCACGATGGTGATGGCGGGCTTGCCAGCCTCGACGCACGCGGCGCTCTTCGCAGGAACCTCATCGGTGTCCTGGTAGGTGGTGGCCTGAACGGCAACCTTGAGCCCACAAGCGTCTTCCGGGTCGACCTTGTTGCCCGCGGCGGAAGCCCACAGGATGCCGGCCTGGAAATAGTCAACGAAGTCAACCGTCTTCTCACGCTCGGCGGTGTCAGTGAACGAGGAGAGGCCCATGTTCAGGGTTCCGCCCTCAACACTGGGGATGATGTTGGCAAAGGATGACACGGTGTACTCGGTCTTCAAACCCAGCTTCGCGGCCACGGCATCGGCGAGCTCGATGTCCCAGCCAATGGGGTTGCCCGCCTCGTCTTTGTACTCGTTCGGTGGGTAGGTGGGGTCGGTGCCGATGGTGAGAACGCCCGACTTGGCGATGTCGTCGGGCAGCAGGTCTGCGGCGGCCTGGTCGACGCTGACTGCGGAGCCCGACGTGTCGTCGGCGTTAGACCCGCCTGAGTTGTTCACGCAGCCGGTCAGCGCGAGTGCGGCAATCCCCGCAATGGCGACCGCGGATATAATTCGCTTCTTCATGTGATGTCCTTAGCTCTACTGGTGATGTGAGCGCATCTTGTGCGTACACAGAGCATCAATCTAACCGAATGAGTGCGAGACGCGAAAGCATAAGTTCGTTGGCTTCGGTGAAACGTGCTCCGCGATGATGTGGCGAATCTCGCTCGCGGCTAGTGGGCGACGGTAGCCGAGGCGTTCGACTCGTAGCTCGTGTTGGTCGACTCGAAAAAGTTCACCAGCTGCAGAGTGTCGTTAGCGGTGGCCATCCACTTGGCCGGGTTCGACACCTTGTACTCGGCTTCAAAGCCGAGCTCTTCAAGGCGACGGTCGGCCAGGTACTTCACGTACTGGTTGATGTAGTTGGCGTTGAGACCCAAGATGCCGTTGGGCAGCAGGTCGCGGTTGTACTGCTCTTCCATCTCAACCGCGTCGAGAATCATCTGCTTGATCTCGTCGGCAAACTCAGCGGTCTGCAGGTCCGGGTTCTCTTCGAGCACGGTGAGAATCAGGTTGATGCCGAACTTGAGGTGCAGCGACTCGTCGCGCACCACCCAGTCCATGAGCGAGCCAAAGTTGCGCAGCAGGTTGCGCTGGCGAAAGCTGAGCGCCACCATGAAACCCGAGTAGAACCAGATGCCCTCGAGGATCACGTTGTAAGCAACGAGGTTGCGAACAAAGTCCTTCTTTCCCTCGGTGGTGGTGATGTCGAGCGTCTGCTCGGTCATGCGCTTGATGAAGGCGACCTCGAATTCTTCTTTGCGGGCCATCGACGGCACGTTGACGTGCGAGCCGTAGGCCTCTTCGCGGTCAATCGGGAAGGTCTCGAGCACGTACTCGAACGACATGCAGTGGTTGGCTTCTTCCCACATCTGCTTGGCGAGGTAGAGGTGGCACTCGGGTGCGTTGACGTAGGGGTAGACGCCAAACGCGAGCGCCTTGTTGACCAACAGTTCGTTGGGGTTGAAGTACGACATCAAAAAAGTGATGGCGTGACGTTCTTCGTCGGTCATCTTCTTGAAATCGGCGATGTCTTCGCCCAACTGAATCTCGTTGGGGAACCAGGTGTTGGCTACGGCCTGGTCGTACAGGTCCATGGCCCACTTGTAGGTAACGGGCTTGAGCAACAAGCCCTCGGTAACGCCGGTGCCGAGAATTCCCATGATTGCTCCTTGGTTTCGAGTTGAAAAATCGTGATTGGTATGTGGTGTCGCGCGTTGCGCGCGGGGTGGTTTGTCGAGAAGTTGATCTGTCTGGCGAGGTGGTCTGTCGAGGGATTTTTTCTGCCTACTGGCAGGAGTCGCACTGCAGGTTGTCCATCGGGTCGAGCGGTACTGCGTACTCGCCCACGCGGTCTAGTGACGGGTTCATGCCCCGCCTCCCGCTGAAGCACCGAAGCCGAAGCCCTTGCGAGCGGGGGCCGCGACGCTGGGGGCAGCACTGGCGTCAGCCGACACGGTGTCTGCCTCGGCGGTCTGACCGGATCCGCCACCGAAGCCGAAGCCCTTGCGGGTTGTCTGCTCGCCGTTTCCGGTGAGCTCTTCGGCCTTGTTCACCTTCACCGTGGACTGCTCGGCCGTGTGGCGTGGCTTCATGTGCAGGTAATAGGTGGTCTTGACGCCGAGGTTCCAGGCGTCGGCGTAGATATCCATCATGTCGCCGAGATCGCGTGTCTCGAGGTACATGTTGCGGCTGATGGCTTGGTCGATCCACTTCTGAGCGCGCGCGGCCACCTGTAGGAACGAGGTGGGCGAAAGCTGGAAGCTCGTCTTGTAGGTCTCTTTGACGTGGTCGGGAATAATGGCGATGCCCTGAATGTCGCCCTGGCTGCGCAGTATGTCTTCGCGCACGCGCTCCCACAATCCGAGTTTCTGCAGGTCGGCGACGAGGTTGCGGTTGACCTCGAGGAACTTGCCCGAGCTGGTGGCGCGGCTAAAGATCTGCGAGAACTGTGGGTCGAGACCGGGAGTGGTGCCCGCGACGAGTCCGATGGACGCCGTGGGCGCGATAGCCATGAGCGTGGCGTTGCGAATGCCGCCCTTGACGCGAGCCCGCAGGGAATCCCAGTCCATGGTGGTCTTGCGCGACACCGTGATGGGCACACCGCGGTCGGCCTCGGCGAGGTCGATGGAGTCGAAGGGAACGAGTCCCTGCGACCAACGGCTGCCGGCGAAGTTGTTGTACGAGCCGCGCTCCTGGGCCAGCTCCACGCTCGCCTCGATGGCGGCGTAGGAGATGTGCTCGGTGATTTCGTCGATGAGGTCGTAAGCGGCCTCCGACTCGTAGCTCAGTCCCAAGCGCTCAACGATGTCGGTGAAGCCCATGAGGCCCAGACCGATGGCGCGGTTCTCGCTGTTGGAGAAGTCAGCCTCGTGCACCGACGAACGCGTGATGTCAATGAGGTTGTCGAGCTGACGCACGGCCAGTTTGGCGCTCTCTTCGAGCTTGGCCCAGTCAATTTTGCCGTTGATAAGGTGGCGCGACAGGTTAATCGACGCGAGGTTGCACACCGATACGTTGTCTTCGTCTTGCGGCAGCGTGATCTCGGTGCACAGGTTGGACGAGTGAATCGTTCCGGTGTTGTTGTTGAGCGCACGCAGGTTGATGGTGTCTTTCCAGGTCAACCACGGGTGGCTCGTGGTCTGCAGTGAAATCAGGATGGCCTTGAACTGCTCGCGTGCGCCGATCTTTTTAAACATGTCGATACGGCCGGCTTTGGCCTCGGCCACGTAGTGGTTATAGCGCTCCGAGAATTCTTTGCCGTACAGCTCGTTGAGGTCGGTGACTTCGAGCGGATCGAAGAGGTACCAGTCGTCGTCGTTCTGAACGCGCTTCATGAACTCGTCGCTGATCCACACGGCCGTGTTGGCCGTGCGCGTACGACGGTAAGGGTCGCCCGAGTTCTGGCGCAGGTCGAGGAACTCCGGGAAGTCCATGTGCCAGTTCTCCATGTAGAAGCACAGGGCACCGAACTTCTTGCCGCCACGACTGACGGCGCGCAGGATGGAGTCGATCGTGTGCATGAACGGGATCGGGCCGGTCGACGTGGTGTTGTTCGAGCGAATGGGCGAGCCCTGCGCACGCAGCTTGGTCACGGAAAGCCCAATGCCGCCCGTGCCCTTGGTCAGCCACATGACGTCACGCGTGGTCTTGGCGATGTGCTCCATGTCGTCTTGCATTTCCATGACGAAGCAGTTGGCCAGCTGGGGGTAGATGGTGCCCGCGTTGACGAGCGTTGAGCCGGCGGCCAGGTATTCGAGCGAGCTCATCTTGGCGTAGAAGCGAAGGGCGTGCTGGGTGGGGTTGGCCTCATTCAGCGAGAGTCCCATAGCGATGCGCATCCAGAAGTACTGCGGTACCTCGAGCGGGTCGCCGTTGCGCCCTTTCATGCCGTAGCGGTTGTTGAGCGTAACAACGCCGATGTATTTGAGCAGGTCATCATTTTCTGGCGTGAGCTGGGCGGCCAACTCGTCGAGGTCGAAAAGTTCACCCAGTCGGGGGTCGAGCAGGCCCTCCTCAACACCGCGCAGGATGTTGGGGGCAAAGTGCTCGCGGTGCAAAGCCATGAGTTGTTCGCGGTTGCTGTAGTCGCCCAGCACGCGCTTGTAGATGGTCTTGAGCAACAGTCGGGCAGCAACAACATCAAACGCGGGGTCATCTTTGACGTTTTGCAGGGCAACCTGAATAACAGCCTCGTCGAGCTGCTGTGTGGTGATGCCGTCAAAGAGCGTAATTTCGAGCTCGGTAGCAATCTGCGTGACCCACGCGATGGAGTCATGCAGGCCCGAAGATGCCTCTTCTATAGCGAGATTGATCTTGTTGGCATCGTAAGATTCGCGCTGACCGTTGCGTTTTACTACTGTGATGGACACTCTTGACTCCCGTTACGTCTGCTGCGTCGACAAGTGACGCTTGACCACTATATACAGGGGCGCTGACTGTTGCCCAACCCCTACATATTGTGGGCGTGTCGTCCACACTTGTGGATAACTTGTTCCCAAGTTTTCCACTTATTCACAGGCTTTCTGGGGGTTTCCGCCAGCTTCTGCAACCTATCGTTGACCTATGACACTGATATCCCGCCTGCTCATCGCTTCAACAGCGACTCTGCTGGCCATCACCCTCGCCGGTTGCGCTCAAACGGGCAGAGAAAACCTCGGATCGCCGGGAACATCTTCCGGTTCATCCGGCTCGGATGTCGCGGTGAGCCCGGGTGCCGCCGACTCTGGTCTGGTAGCCGGCAGCGCTAAGGACTCGAGCTCGGGTGTTGCCCCGCTCTCCAACTCGGGAATCGGCGGCACCTCGACCGTGACCACAACGTGGATCTCGCTGACGGCGAATAACCCCGTAGCGATCGCCGACCAGGCGGCAACAATCGCCACCGACGCCGGCGGGTACGTCGAATCTCGGTCAGAGAGTTCTGGCGGGGGTGTGGTGGTTCCACTTTCGGGCGTCACAGGCGACGTCACCATGGGGGGCGCGGGGCCCACCGACTATGTCTCTCTCACGCTGCGCATCCCCACTGAAAAAGCGTCCGGCGTGATAGCCGCGCTCAAAGAACTCGGCCATGTGTCGTCGAACAACCACAGCCAATACGACGTGGGTCAACAGCAGGCCGATCTCACGGCGCGCATTTCGGCGCTCACCGAGAGCCTCGCCGCCCTGCGCGGCCTGCAGTCGGCGGCGACTAACGTGACCGACCTGCTCGCTGCCGAGGCGGCCATCTCGACGCGTCAGGCAGAACTCGACTCGCTGATTGCTCAGCAGGACTACCTCGCGAGCCAAATCGACATGACCGCGATCACCGTTGATGTCACCGCGACCGCGGTGGGAACGCCCGCCAACCTCACCTTCATCGACGGACTCGTCAATGGGTTCAACAGCATCGGCACGGCGTTCGTGCTTCTCGTCGTGGGCATCGGTTTCATTCTGCCGTGGCTGGGGCTTCTGGTGATTCTCGCCGGGATTGCTCTGGCGATCACGATTCCGCTCGTGCGCCGCTCACGGTCACGCACCGGCTCGGGCTCGAGCACGGGCTCCTAAACGCAAGCTCCTCAGCTCACAGAGGGAGACTCCGCCACGTTACGGCTGAAGTCGCGACACTGACCACGTTGCGGGTTCTTCAGCCCCCGAGGTGCGGGTGAAGACGATGCGATCGTGAAAGCGCTTGGAGCGACCGGCCCAGAACTCGAACCGGTCGGGCGTCACGTGGTAGGCACCCCACTTTTCGGGGCGCGGAATCGGCGATCCCTCGGGATACTGCTGCTCGAGACCCGCCATGCGCTCGTCAAGAATGTCTCGCGACGCGATGGGCTCAGACTGATCGCTGGCGATGGCGGCGAGGCGGGCGCCGTGCGGACGGCGGTCAAAGAAGCTCGTGCTGGTCTCGGCGTCGGTGGGCACTGCCACGCCCGAAACGATTACCTGACGCTTCAATCCATACCAGGGAAAAACGAGCGAGACTCGATTGTGCTCGGCGAGCGCACGGCCCTTTCGAGACAGGTAGTTCGTGACAAACCTGAGGCCCGTAGCATCCAGCCCTTTGAGCAGAACAGTTCGCGACGACGGGGAGCCGTCGGCATCAACGGTAGAAATCACCATTGCGTTCGGTTCAAAGATTTCGGCCGACTCGGCATCTGACAACCACCGTGCCAAGAGATCCAGCGGGTCGGGGCCAGCCTCGACTTCAGACAGGCCCTCGTTGCCGTAGTCGGTGTGTCGTGTCAGTGAATCCATAGTTGCCTCCGCTCTCAGGATAAGTGCCGATGCCCCGAACCATGGGCTCGAGGCATCGGTAACGCGTGCTTGACCTAACGCCAGTCCGCTCCATATTCCCAGCCGGTGTAGCCCTCGGCGACATATTGGCGGGCGTACTCCGAGCCCGTGACGGCGTAGAGCTCGCCGAGCTGTCGCTTCTTGTCGAAGTCTGAGGCGTCGGGCGCGATGTGCAGCATCGACGTCATCCAGTACGAGTAGTTCTGAGCCTTCCAGATGCGGTCGAGAGCATCTTCTTGATAGGTGTCCATCAGCGCCTCGGTGCCTTCTAAGAAGAACGCGCGCAGGGCCTGGTTGAGCCAGAGCACATCCGAGAAGGCGAGGTTCATGCCCTTGGCGCCCGTGGGCGGCACGGTGTGTGCCGCATCGCCGGCGAGGAAGATGCGGTTGTTGCGCAGGCCCGACGCCACGAACGAACGGAAGCGCAAGACGTCTTTGCGAAAGATCGGTCCCCGTTTGAGCTCGACCTTGACGCCCAGCTGCAACTTGGCCCAGATTTCTTCGTCGCCGATCGAGTTGGGGTCGGTGGTGGGGTCGCACTGAAAATACATGCGCTGAATCTCGGGGCTGCGCGTTGAGATGAGCACGAAGCCCTCTTCGGAGCGCGAGTAGATGAGCTCCTCGGCACTCGGCGGCGCCTCGGTGAGAATGCCGTACCAGGCAAACGGGTACTCGCGAAAGTAGCCCGAGATTTGCGAACCGTTGACAGCGATGCGGGCAATCGACGCCGAGCCGTCGGCTCCCACGATCACGTCGGCCGAAATTTCAAACTCTTCGCCGGTTGCGGTCTTGCCCACAACCTTGGGGTTAGTCGTGTTCTCGTCGATGATTTTCTCGGCGAGGTGCTCGAACAGCGGCGGGTTTCCGGCCGCAATGCGAGCCGCAATCAGGTCGATGAGAACCTCGTGCTGGGGGAACAAGAACACCGATTTGTTAACGAGTTTGGTGAAATCGAAACGGTGGCTCTCACCCTCAAAATCGAAGGTAATACCGTGGTGCTCGTACTCCTTATTCATGGCACGCGCGCTGGCGCCGGAGCCGACCAAAACTTCCGCGGCGGGCTGCTCGACGATGCCGGCTTTGACCGTACCCTCAATCTCTTCGCGCGTCTTGCCATCGATCACGATGGAATCGATGCCCGCTCGCTGCAGCAAATGAGCGAGCAGAAGGCCACACGGGCCGGCGCCCATAATCGCGACCTGAGTATTCATTGTTATAGCCATGGTTTTCTCCTTGTTTCGGGACGGCACGAAGCCGTTCAACGTCTAGGAGTTAGCAAACCGCTTTCGCTCGATCACGTGTGAGTATTTTTCATTCAATGGGAAGAAAATCTCACCGCGGAGGCTGCCTGGCCAATATCTGTCGCAGCCCGCTTCAACCGGGCCACCACTTCGGGTTCACGCTCGTTGCCCCGAGGCATCACCACCGACAGGGCCGCAATTACTCCGGCGCCGTCTGAAACCGGCACGGCAATTCCCGTAGAGACGCTCTCGATGTAGCCCGGCGCAAAGGCATAGCCGCGTTTGCGCACCTCGGCCAGTTTCTTACGGAGCTCGGTGGCATCCACGATCGTTTCGGTCGAGAGTTGTTTGAGCGGTGACGACAGGATGCGGTCTTGATAAGCCGGCGGCGAATAGGCAAGCAGCACGAGACCCGACGACGAAGCGTTGAGCGGCAGTCGACCGGCAATCTTGGTGATGTTCGATCCGGCCTGCCGAGCCGAGAGTCGCTCGATGAAGAGAACCGCGTCTTGCTCGAGCACACCCAGCTGAGTGTGCTCGCGAATGCCCGCCTGCACTTCTTCCA
>CAFBMB010000025.1_pt1 | contig 14065 bp, 15 predicted proteins | sample 7268381 | NCBI WGS metagenome assembly CAFBMB01 (sample SAMEA6814053, study PRJEB35770) | freshwater metagenome | biome: Freshwater; feature: Freshwater reservoir; material: water | place: Czech Republic | collected 2017-05-23 | depth 30m m
GTGAGAGCCATTCCCAGGTGCTGTTCGACCAGCAATACGCCGACCCCGCGAGCCGAAGCCTCCCGTATCAACTGCGCACACCGGTCAACGTTCTTCGGTTGCAATCCCTCGCTCGGCTCGTCAAGAATCCACAGCGAACCCGGGTTAGCCGCGGTTCGCGCAACAGCGAGCATTTTCTGCTCACCACCCGAAAGCGTGCCCGCGCGTTGCGACGCACGCTCGGCGAGAAAAGAGAAACCTTCGGCCGCGGCCTCTTTTGAGGCTCCGACCATGCGTAGATTTTCTACCACCGTGAGATCGCGCAGGATGGGTTGGTCCTGGCGCACCGTGCGCATTCCGAGTTGAAATCGCCGGGACGGCTGCGCCTTTGTCACGTCGATATCACCGATGGCAACCGTGCCCCCCATGGTGGGCAGGGTGCCCGTGATGGCTGCAACTGCCGTGCTCTTGCCTGCTCCATTTCGCCCGAGCAGGGCCACGACTTCTCCCGGTTCAATCACAAGATCTAAACCGGTGACGATGCGCGCGCCCGCGTAGCCGGCAACGAGCCCGCTCACATTTAGCAATGTCATCAGAGGCCCTCACCAACGTACGCACGAGTGACCTCCGCGTTGTTCTCTATCTCTGCGACGGTGCCCGTGGCAAGCACGCGTCCCGCTTGCAACACCGTCACCGCAGACGCCGCTGAGCGAATCAGGGCCATGTCGTGCTCCACAACGACAATCGGAATGTCGAGCCCCGCGGCTTCGGTGCGAAGAATATCCGCGATACTTGCCGTTTCAGCGGCCGTCATGCCGGCCGTGGGCTCGTCGAGCAGAACCAGGGTGGGTCGACTCGCAAACGTCATGGCGAGCTCAAGAACTTGGCGCTGCCCGTGGGCGAGGCGCGAGGCAGGAGTGTCAAGCAATTTCACGAGGTCGCCGGTCTCCAGAATCCGCCAGGCCGTGGAGGTGAGATCGGCCCGCCAGGGTGAGAAGATGAGCGCAAACGGATGCACGGTCACACCCAATCGCGCCACTGCGAGGTTTTGGGCCACGGTGAGTTCGGGCGCAACCGCAGGTGCTTGGAACTTGCGCGCGACACCGACACGCGCCATCTTCCACGGTCGCATTTTGGTGAGATCCGTGTTGCCCACGCGCCATCTTCCGCTGGTCGGCGGCACCGTGCCAGAGAGCGCGTTCAGCAGGGTGGATTTACCGGCACCGTTGGGGCCGATCAGGCAGTGGACACCGCTACCTGCGTTGAAGTCGACATCATCCACAGCCGTGAATTTTCCGAAGGTGCAGGTGATGCCCGTTGCTTCGAGAGCCTGGCCACCTCCGGCACCGGCTTGCTCCGTGGTCGTGAGCGTGACAGCACGTCGTGGGCGCCATCTTTCGGGGAGTCGTTTGAGCACCGCCTCGGCGATTCCGTCGGGAATGAGAACCACGACGACAATAAAGATGATTCCCATGGCGAGTAGCCAGAGGGTCAAGAACTTGTCCGCGAGCTCATTGGTGATGAAGCTGATGACGATGGCTGTGAAGAAGGCCCCAATGATGCTTGTGCGCGAACCAATCATCGCCCAGAGAACGAAGTTCGTGGCCAGGACCAAGCTAATCTGATCCGGCGCGACGAACTGGGTCTGGGTGGAGAAGAGCGCTCCCGCTAGCCCGGTGACAACACCCGCGAACGCAAATGTTCCGATTCGGAAGGCGGGAATGTTGTAACCGGATGAGGCGGCTCGAATGGCGTGTGTCTTGGCGAGCACGAGTGCACCACCAAAAGGGCTTCGTGCCACGATGATGAGGAGCCACAAGAGACCGACCGCGGCGATTGTCACGATGACCCGCTGCGCCACAGGGTCGGCGGTCCACAGGTCGCCCAGATTCAGGCCAGGCACCCCGGCAAGTCCGTTGAAGCCTCCGGTGACGGGCGTCAGCTGATTGACCACCTCGACCGCGCCAAAGAGTAAAACGAAGGTGAGGAGGGCGAACGTGATGACGTTGACCCGACCCCGAAGACCCACCAGGCCAACAAGCAATGAGACGGCCCCTGCGGCGAGCCCGCCGAAGAGAATGCCGAGGAGGGTTCCGCCTTCTGGGATGTTAATGCCGCACCAGGCGGCAACGTAGGCCCCGATTCCAAATGAGACAGCGTGGCCAAGACTTAGGATTCCGGCGAATCCCCAACAGAGCGCGAGGGCGGCCGTCGCAACGCCATAGAGAGCGAATTGAGCGAAGAGACTGCCCTGATAACCGCCCAGCGAGAGCGCGATGAGCGGCACAGCGAGAGAAGCGAGCACTGCGATCGAACGCCGAATCATACGATGTTTCCCTTCGTAGACGGGCGAGTGGCTGCCAAAACGATGAACGCCATGGCCAGGATCGCCAGCTTGGCGACGAGAGAGTCGATGACGAGGGTCGTGACGTTTTGAACGACAGCAATTGCCAGGGCTGCTACGAGCACCATGCTCACCCGGGCACCGCCCACGATCACCACCACAAACATGACGAACAGGTAGGCGTTGCCCATTCCCGGCCCGACATTGGTCAGAGGAGCGATAAGTGATCCGGCCAGGCTGGCCATTAGCGTGCTCACCGCAAAAATCACGAGTTTGAGTCCGCCGGATCGGACGCCGAGGGTTTCTGCCAGATCGCCGTCTGCTGCGACGGCACGTACTTTGACACCAATCGGTGTCACGGTGAGCACAAGGAGGACGGCGCCGATGACAACGACCGATACGCCAATCAACACGAGGCGGTAAAGCGGGAACTCGGCTCCCCAAATCTCGACCGAACCCGGCAGTGGGTTTTCAACAAACTGGAAGTTCTTGCCGTAGATAAGTTCTACGACCTGTCTGATCACAATGCCGAGCCCAAAGGTGCCAAGAATGGCGAGCTCGGGGGCTCTCACGAAACGCCGCAAGAGGGTCCGCTCGGTAACTGCCCCGAGCAAGAACCCGACAACGCAAGCAACGAGCACCCCCACGATGTAGGGGAGCCCGATTGCTAAGCAGGTCAGGACCGAATAGGCCCCGATCATCATGAAGTCACCGCTGGCGAGGTTGATGATGCCCATCAGTCGGAACGACATGGCAAGACCCATCGCGACCAGGGCGGATACCGAGGCTGTTGCCAAGATACCCAGGCCCTGGTCGACGATGAATGCGAAATCCATGGGGTGGGACGAGTCCTACTTGCCCATGGGTTCGTTGCAGTCTTGCTCGGGGGCAACGGAGTCGAACGTCGTGACGACGACCGACATGCCATCCGGCTGAACCTGCGTCAACACGATGGACTGTGTTGCGAAGTGATCAGAACCGAACGTGACCGTTCCCGAGGGACCTTCGTATTTCAGGCCGGAGAGAGCCTTGAGAACATCGGCACTCTTGGTTGACTTGGCCTTGTTGGCCGCATCTGCCCAGGCGTGAATTGCCACAAAGGTCTGCTCAGAAAGAGCCGTCTGTGGCGGCGCGTCGGCACCAAACTTGGCGTAGTAGGCATCGAGGAACGCTGTGTTCGCAGCGGTGTCGAGGGCCTCGTTGTAAGCCATCGAGACGTACATTCCGCTGGTCACTTCCGGTCCCATGGCGCCCAGGGTGCCGTCTTCATAGATCACGCCGAGTCGCTGCACGGCCGAGTTACCAACGCCCGCATCGAACGCTTGCTTTTCGAAGGTGATCGCGTCGCCACCGAAGATAGCCGGAATGATGAGCTGAGCACCACTCTGCTTAATCTTCGTAATGACACTCTGGAAGTCAGTAGTACCGATGGGTACTAATTCCTGACCAACGACCTCGCCACCACTAGCCTCGATGTACTTTGCGGCCTGAGCAACGACGGTCTGACCCCAGATGTAGTCAGCGCCAAGAAGGAACCACTTGCTCTTTCCCGTCGCGTCCTGCACATAGGGAATCGCCGGCGCGAGCTGCTGTGCAGGAACCTCGCCGTTTGAGATCACGTTCGCGGAGCAGAAGTTACCTTCGGCCAGCGGTGTGTGAAAGTAGGGAATTCCCGCTGTGGTCGTCACCGGGGCGACGGCATCGCGAGTAGCACTGTTGTGCTGTCCGAAGAGGGCGACGATTCCGTCCTCCTGGATGAGGCGCTGCGCTGCGCTCACTCCAGCAGTAGGAACACCGGTTTCATCAGCGACGATGAGTTTTACGGTCTGCCCGTTAACGCCACCCGCGGCGTTGATCTCTTCGACGGCGAGTTCGGCCGCATTCTGTGTGGGCGGACCGAAGATACCCGCGGCTCCACTCAGGTCAGTGAGCAATCCGATCGGAAGCGGTTCGGTGCTGGCGTTGTCACCTCCCCCCGAGGCTGAACATCCAGTAAGTGTTGCGACAACGGCTGCCGCTGCGACAAAAGCCGCTATAGAGGTACGACGTTTCACGATTGTGCCTTTCATTGAGAATGTGAATAGGAAAGCAGGTGCTGACCTATTTGTACACTCTCGCCGGGCGGCGGTCAAGCCCTCGCACTCGTCAACATCGCGCGGCGATTCGAAAGGCAGGGTCTTTACCCTTTAACACAGGACAAAAAGCCCTGAATCAGGATCTAGAGCGCAGAGGGTCGCTGCGCAAACGCGCTCTGGTAGATGCACACGCTGGCCGCCGTGGCGAGGTTCATCGACTCGGCGTCGCCATAGATGGGCACCTTCACGGCGCGATCAACGAGGGCCAGGTTTTCGTCGGTGAGGCCGCGAGCTTCATTACCGAAGAGCCAGGCGGTGGGTTTGGCCAGCGTTCCATCGGCGGCCACGCCGGGCAGGTCGTCGCCCTTGACGTCGGCGGCAAGAATGTTGAGACCGGCAGCGCGGGCACGCACGAGCACGTCATCGAGTTCAACGTCGACTGAGATGGGCAGGTGGAAGAGCGAACCCGTGGTGGAACGCACCACCTTGGGGTTGTACAGGTCGACCGAGCGGCCCGTGATGATGATGGCGTCGGCACCGGCGGCGTCAGCCACGCGGATGATCGTGCCCAGGTTGCCGGGGTCGCGCACCTCTTCGAGGATGACGACCAGCTGGGGTGCTCCCCCGTCGCGTCCTTCAAAGACGTCTTTCAGGGCGGTGGGGAACTGCGCGCACACCGCGATGATGCCCTGCGGTGTGACGGTGTCGGCCATGGCGTCGATCACTTCTTCGGTGGCGAACTCCACGTCGACGCCCGCATCAACCGCCGTGGCGGCGATGTCGGCGTAACGCTCGAGCACCGTGGGCGTGGCGTAGAGCTCGACGATGGTCTGCGGTCGGTACGCGAGTGCTTCGGCCACTGCTTGAGGGCCTTCCAACAGGAAAAGCCCGGTCTCAGACCGGGCTCCCCGCTGTGAAAGCTTGGCAACCGCCTTGACGCGTGGAGCGCGAGGGTTGTCGAGCATCAGAACCTACTCGGCGGCAGCAGCCGCCTTCTCCTTTGACTCTGCCTCGGCGGCAGGCGCCTTGGCAGTCGCTGACTTGGCTTCGACGGCCTTGGCGGCATCCTTGGGCAGTGCCTTCTTGGCGGTCTGCACGAGGGTGGCGAACACGGCTGCGTCGTTGACGGCGAGCTCGGCCAGCATGCGGCGGTCGACCGTGACACCGGCGGCATCCAGACCCTGGATGAAGCGGTTGTAGGTCATGCCGTTCAGGCGAGCAGCGGCGTTGATGCGCTGGATCCACAGACGACGGAACTCACCCTTGCGAGCACGACGGTCGCGGTAGGCGTAGACGAGCGAGTGCGTGACCTGCTCTTTGGCCTTGCGGTAAAGGCGCGAACGCTGTCCGCGGTAGCCCTCAGCGCGCTCAAGTACAACGCGGCGCTTCTTCGCGGCGTTGACGGCGTTTTTTACACGTGCCATGATCTTGTTTCCTTTTCTTGAGGGTGGGGGCTAGCGGCCGAGAAGCTTCTTGATGACTTTTGCGTCTGCGGGTGCGAGAACCTGGTCTTGGTTCAGGCGCGCCTTGCGCTTGCTGGCCTTAACCTCAAGGTTGTGGCGCATGCCGGCCTGCTGCTTCATGATTTTGCCGGTTCCGGTTACCTTGAAGCGCTTCTTGGACCCACTGTGGGTCTTCTGCTTGGGCATTTGTTTCTCCTTAGGTGGCGCACAGCCGAAAGGATGTGCGTGGTTTGGTCTGGCTCGATGGTTTGTGAACCGAGGTTTACTCGGCGGGCTTTTCTGTTTTGGGCTTGGCTGGTGCCTTGGCGGCGGCGGGCTTAGTCGCTGCCGGCTTTGCGGCCGATGTCGCCTTAGCTGCAGCGGGCTTGGCCGTGGCTGGCTTGGCTGCTGCGGCCTTGGTTGCCGGAGCCTTAGCCGGTGCGGATTTAGCGGCGGGCGCCTTGACCGCGGCCTTGGCGGCCGGTTTGGTTTCGACAAGCCGCTGTGCTGAGCTTGTCGAAGTATCAACCACCGGCGTCGGGGTTTCGACAGGCGTGGTTTCGACAGGCGCGGTTTCGACCGGCTTGGTTTCGACAGGCGCGGTTTCGACAGGCGTGGTTTCGACAAGCTCAACCGACTTGGGCTTCGTCGATGCCGCCCCGGCATCCGCTACCCGGGCGCCGCGAGCGGCCTCCTTGGCGGCGTTGCGCTTGGCGTTCTGCTCGGCCTTGGCATCCGTCTTGCTCTTGAGCGGACCAATCACCATGACCATGTTGCGACCGTCGATCAGAGGCGTGTGTTCGACCGTGCCGAACTCCGAGACATCCTCGGCAAAACGCTGCAGCAGACGAACGCCCTGCTCGGGGCGTGACTGCTCACGGCCGCGGAACAGAATCATGGCCTTGACCTTGTCGCCCTGTCCGAGAAAGCCGATGGCACGTTTGCGCTTGGTTTCGTAGTCGTGGTCGTCAATCTTCAGGCGAAAGCGAACCTCTTTGAGGATGGTATTGGCCTGGTTGCGACGGGCCTCCTTGGCCTTCTGCGCCGCTTCGTACTTGAACTTGCCGTAATCCATGATCTTGGCCACGGGCGGCTTGGACTCGGGAGCCACCTCAACGAGATCGAGATCGGCCTCCTGCGCCATTCGCAGGGCAATCTCGATTGCCACGACCCCCACCTGTTCGCCACCGGCGCCAATCAGGCGTACTTCGGGTACGCGGATTCTGTCGTTAGTACGTGGATCGCTGATACTGATGCTCCTCTTATGACGTCATCCCGAGGGTGTTCCCATCGGGGCGAAGAAGAGTCGTCGTGAGCCGCGCGCGAGCCGAATATCTGCTCGAGCACTTTTCACACACACGCTGAACTTTCGATGTACTTTGTCGGTACGTTCTGCGTGCGTTACACCCTGACCTGCCACCTGCCGAAGCACGAGGCGGAGTGCAAGACCCGGTAACCTGAAGGCTGCGGGTGGGATTTCTCCTCTTCATGAGCCGCCGGGCAAGCCCGACGAACCTGCATTAGACTACCAGAGGACACTCTCGTGAGCGAATCCCCCATTGACAGCGCCACTCGTGACATCGCCGAAGTGCCTGCCGTTGAGGTGATTGTTGAGGTTGCGGTGAACCTGATGAGCGCCGCCGCCATCAAATGTGGACTCGCCGATGATGAGTCGGGCGACTCTCACATGGATCTGGATGAGGCGCGCAAGCTCATCAACTCGCTGGCCGGGCTCATTACGGCAGCGGCGCCTGAGATTTCGGATTCGCACGCGCGTCCCCTGCGCGACGGCCTGCGTTCGCTGCAGCTCGCGTTTCGCGAGGCCAGCCCCTTCCCCGACCCGATTGGCAAGGGCCCGGGCGAGAAGTGGACCGGTCCGGTCAACTAACGCGCTCGCGCGCTCTCCATCATTGTTACTAACCAAGAGAAATTTGTCGACGAATACGATTATTTTGTTCGTGAATTGAAACACACGGTCAAAGGAGACATCACGCATGGCATCAACACCCAAAATTGGTCCCGGCAAGTTGTTTATCAATGGGGAATGGCGTGAGTCATCCGATGGTCAACGCCACGATGTGATTAACCCCGCTACCGGCGAGGTGGTCTCGAGCATCGCGTGGGCCACGGCCGCGGATGTGGACGCCGCGGTCGCCGCTGCCCGCGCCGCCTTCGACAAAGGCGAGTGGTCGGGACTCAGCGGCCGCGAGCGTTCACGCATCCTGCTTCGCGTGTCGCACATCATGCGCGAGCGCTCCGACGAGCTGGCCTATGCCGAGAGCGTTGACGTGGGCAAACCCATCACCTTCGCAAACATCGTGGATGTGAACACCGCGATCGAACAGTACGAATACGTCGCGAGCATGGCCCAGCACCTCGACGGTGCCACGCGCGAGACGCCGCTACCGGCGTTCGCCTTCACCCGTCGCGAGCCCATCGGGGTCGTGGGAGCCATAACGCCGTTCAACTTTCCGCTGATTCTCTCGAGCACCAAAATTGCGCCGGCACTGGCCGCCGGAAACACCGTCGTGCACAAGCCGGCGAGCGACACTCCCCTGACCGCACTGATCATGGCCGACATTTTGACGTCAGCCGGAGTTCCCGCGGGCGTCTTCAACGTGGTCACCGGATCGGGCTCGGGCCTGGGCGATCACATTGTCTCGCACCCCGACATCGACAAGATTGCGTTCACCGGTTCCACCGAGGTGGGACAGCACGTAGCCTCGCTGGCCGGTCAGACCCTCAAGCCGGTCACCGCCGAGCTCGGCGGAAACGCCGCCAACATTCTGTTCGCCGACGCCGACCTTGACCAGGCCATCGGCGCCATCATCAGTGGCTTCGTATTCAACTCGGGACAGTTCTGCATGGCGGGCCCTCGTCTGCTGGTCGAGCGTCCGCTCTATGAAACCGTGCTCGGAATCCTCGCGCAGGCCGTGCCCGGCGTGCCCATCGGGGATCCGATGAAGCCCGAAACGGTTATTGGCCCACTCTCGAGCCAGGTGCAGCTCGACAAGGTTGCTGGCATCGTCGCAGCGGCCATCGCCCGCGGAGCACGGGTTGTTGCCGGCGGCAAGCCCATGGAACTCAATGGCGGCTTTTACTACGAGGCCACGGTTTTGGCCGACCTGCCCAACGACGATGTGGCCGTTGCCGAAGAAACCTTTGGCCCGGTGCTCACCGTGCAGCCCTTCGACACCGAGGAAGAGGCTATTCGTCTGGCCAACAGCACGCCCTATGGTTTGGCCGCGGGATTGCAGACGGGCAACATTGCTCGGGCGCACCGAGTATCGGCGGCCCTGGATGCCGGAATCGTCTGGGTCAACGCGTGGGCGCTGCTCGACCCGGCCGTGCCGTTTGGTGGCGTGAAGGCATCCGGCTGGGGACGCGAATACGGTCCCGAGGCGCTCGAGGCCTACACCCGCACCAAGTCGGTCGTGATCTCGACCTTGGGCTAGGTGGCCGGCTCTCCCTGAAGACCCAAAGACTTAGGATCGACGCCGGCGTGCCAAAAGCAGCAGCGCGAGACCGGCAGCGATAGATTTCGCACCCTAGTTTTGGCGAGGCACGACCTGCACGAGCAGGTTGTCGACCCGCTCGGCGAGCAGCTCTGATTGGCCCAGGCGTCTGCGCAGATCGGCGAGCAGCTGAGTCAAGTCATCGGGAGCCATGCGCAGCGCGAGCGTGAGGCGAATCACCAGGTCGTGACCGAAGCCGTGGGCATCAGGGTCGCCACTAACAAGGGTGAAATCGTTGATCCGCCCATCACTGCTGGTGGCCGTGTGCACCGCGGCCACCACATCCGGATCGGCGTGTGGCGGTGTCCAAGGCTGCTCGGCGGCAATCGCTCGAAGCGTGGGCCTGCGCAACACGATCTCGGTGTCGCTCGTGGCATCAACGACCACCCAGCTGCAGTCGTCGAGCAGAGCGGACGCGGCGGCGCGCAGGCCGTCGGCCGGCACGGGTCGGGCATCGGCGCGCCAGGCCGTCATGGCGGCGACACTCGAAAAGATCGGCAGCACGGTTTGTCCGTCCGGACCCTCGACGTGCACCACCGCGAGTTCCTGCGTCTTGTCAACGCGCAGTCCGGCCGGGCTCACGCCCTCGTCTCCGACCTCGGCAATAAGCGGAATGAGAAACCGGCTCACGCGCACCGCATCCACAACGGCGGCGTGGGCGGCGGCTCGTGTGGTGTCATCCTCGGCAAGAGAACGGAAGTGGGCGATGGCCTCAGCGAAGGCGACCGGAGTCGATCCGTCATCGGCCGCGAAAGCGTTCGGCTCGAAGGAACGCCCGGACCACGACTGCCCGGCCGAGTCGGCGTGCTCGTTTGAGCCGAACATGTGCTGGCGCCCTAGTTGTAGGCGACGTCGATGGCCTGAATCAGCGTGAACTTGCCGGCGTAGAGTGCCTTGCCGACGATGGCGCTCTCGACACCCTGAGGCACGAGCTCACGCAGTACGCGCAGATCGTCAAGACTCGAAATGCCGCCGGAGGCAACCACCGGCTTGTTGGTCTTCTGGGCAATGCTGGTGAGCAGTTCGACGTTAGGGCCGTTGAGCATGCCGTCGCGCGTAACGTCGGTCACCACGTAGCGCGCGCAACCGGCGTCTTCGAGGCGGGCGAGAACATCCCACAGGTTGCCGCCCTCTTTGGTCCAGCCACGGGCAGCCAGGGTTTCACCGCGCACGTCGAGCCCCACGGCAACCTGATCGCCGTAGCGAGCAATGGCGGAGGCCGCCCACGCGGGATCTTCGAGAGCGGCCGTGCCGAGATTGACGCGCGTTGCGCCGCTCTCGAGCGCGGCGTCGAGGCTGGCATCATCGCGAATACCACCAGAGAGCTCGATCTTTACGGTGGGCACCGCCGCAATAACGCGGCGCAGGAGGGCGCGATTCTCGCCCCGGCCAAAAGCCGCGTCGAGATCGACCAAATGAATCCACTCGGCACCCTGCGTGGCCCAGTCGCCGGCAGCATCGACGGGATCGCCGTAGTTAGTCTCGGTGCCGAGCTCGCCCTGGGTGAGGCGCACGGCCTTACCCTCGGCGACATCGACGGCGGGCAGAAGTTCAAGAACGGGAGTGGTCATAGCGAATTAATCCAATTGGTCAGCAGGCGGATTCCGGCCGGGCCGGACTTTTCAGGGTGAAATTGTGTGGCCGACAGCGGCCCATTCTCGACCGCCGCCACGAACGGCTCACCATAGGTCGCCCACGTCACGCGTGGGGCAGGGAACGGATCACTCACGTCGAGCGTCCACTCGGTGGCCGCATACGAGTGTACAAAATAGAAGCGCTCATCGTGAATGCCGTCGAAGAGCACCGAGTCGGCAGGAGCATCGACCGTATTCCAGCCCATGTGTGGCAGCACATCGGCAGACAGCTTGCGCACCACGCCCGGCCACTGGCCCAACCCGGGCGTGTCGGTGCCGTGCTCGACCCCGTGGTCAAAGAGCACCTGCATGCCTACGCAAATTCCGAGCACGGGCCTTCCACCGGCCAAACGGCTCTCGATGATGCCGTCGCCGCCGGATGCGAGCAAGGCCTCCATGACCGCCGCAAAGGCCCCGACACCGGGAACCACAAGCCCATCGGCTTCGGCACACGCGGCTCGATCTTTGGTGAGTTCGACCGTGGCACCGGCAAGCTCCAGCGCCTTGATGGCGGAGTGAATATTGCCGGTACCGTAGTCGAATACAACGACGGACTTAGCCGTCACAAAGCGCCCTTGGTGCTCGGCACACCCGTAACGAGCGGGTCGAGCGCCTTGGCCTGGCGGAACGCGCGCGCGAACGCCTTGAACTCGGCCTCGGCAATGTGGTGCGGGTCGCGCCCGGCCAGCACCGTGATGTGCGTCGTGAGCCCGGCGTTGAACGTGATGGCCTCAAAAACGTGCCGCACCATGGAGCCAGTGAAGTGTCCGCCGATGAGGTGAAACTCAAAACCGGCTGGCTCACCCGTGTGCACGAGGTAGGGGCGACCTGAAATATCTACGACCGCACGCGCCAGCGCATCGTCGAGCGGAACCAGGGCGTCGCCAAAACGCGAGATGCCCGACTTATCGCCGAGTGCCTCGTTGATCGCCTGGCCCAAGACGATAGCCGTGTCTTCGACGGTGTGGTGCACGTCAATCTCGGTGTCGCCCGTTGCGGTGACCGTGAGGTCGGTGAGCGAGTGCTTGGCGAAGGCCGTCAGCATGTGGTCAAAGAAGGGCACCGTGGTCGAGATGGTCGAGACACCGGTGCCGTCGAGGTTGAGCTCGAGGTTGACAGTGGACTCGCTCGTCTGTCGCGTCAGGCGCGCGATCCGGGCATTCTTCGTCATGCACTCATTCTATCGACACGCGCGCGTGCCCTCGAAGGAGGCTATGTCTGTGTGCCGTTCGCGTTCTTCGCGCCGTTGAGTGCGGCCAACGCGGTCAAAAATTCGGTGGTCTCGCGCTCGGTGCCCGCGGTGACGCGCAGGTGGTGCGGAATTCCGACATCGCGAATGATGATGCCCTGCGCCAACAGCTCGTCAAAAACGCGCTGCGGGTTTGCGACGTTGCCGAACAGCACGAAGTTTGCGTCGGACGGATAAGGCGTATAGCCCAGAGTCGCAAGTTCGCTCACGAGTAGATCGCGTTGGATTTTGATGTCATCAACCATTGCCAGCATTTCGCTCGCGTGGGCCAGAGCGCCTTCGGCCGCCGCCTGGGTCAGTGCAGAAAGGTGATACGGCAGACGAACCAGACGCAGAGCGTCGATAACCGCCGGGTCGGCCGCCAAGTAACCCACGCGGGCACCGGCAAAGGCGAACGCCTTGCTCATGGTGCGCGACACGACCAAGCGCGGGCGTCCGGCGAGCAGGTCGAGAGCCGTCTCGGATCCCTGGGGCGAGAATTCTGCGTAGGCCTCATCGACAAAAACCATGCCCGTCGTCGCGGCGTAGGCAGCGGCGATGGTTTCATTTGACACGGACGTGCCGGTGGGGTTATTCGGCGTGCACAGAAAGACCATGTCGGGCGATTGCAGCTCGATGGCCGCCACGGCGATCTCGGGGGTAATGGCAAAGTCTGGACCGCGCTCGGCGGTCAGCCACGTCGTGCCCGATCCCGCGGCAATGATCTTGTGCATCGAGTAGGTCGGCGGAAAGGCCAGCACGGATCGACCCGGCCCGCCAAACGCCTGCAGCATGTGTTGGATGACCTCGTTCGAGCCGTTGGCCGCCCAGACATTTTCGCGCGTCAGGCCGTGGCCCAGGTAATTCGCCAGGGCGTCTCGCAGGCTAACGAACTCGCGATCGGGGTAGCGATTGATCGACGTCAGGGCACCCTGCACGCGCTCGAGGATGTCATCGACAACAGCTTGAGGCACCGGGTGGGTGTTCTCGTTGACGTTCAGTTCGACCCGCACGTGCGCTTGCGGAGCACCGTAGGGGCTCATGCCGCGCAGGTCATCGCGAATCGGCAGGTCGTCAAGCGAGGTCACTCGGACAAGTTTAGGCGAATGCGATATTGTCGGTGGCACCGAGGGTTGCCGACACTCTCACCCGACGAAGGATGACGCGTGAAGTTCCAACACGGTATCGAAAGATTGATCTTTGGAGCTCGCTGGCTCTTGGCCCCGCTCTATGTGGGCCTCATCATCGTTCTGCTTATTTTGGCCTACAAGTTCGTTTACGACCTTGTGTTCTTGGTGATACACGTTGTCGAACAGCAATTCGCCAGCAATAGCCACGCCGGCGACAGCATGTTTATCATTGACCTGCTCTCGCTGCTTGATCTCGTGCTGATTAGCAACTTGATTCTCATTGTGCTGTTCGCCGGCTACGAAAACTTTGTGTCGAAGATTGAGGTAGCCGAGAAATCTGTCGACCGCCCCGCCTGGATGGGTTCGGTCGATTTCTCGGGACTCAAGATAAAGCTCATTGGCTCGCTCGTGGCCATTTCAGTCATTTCACTCTTGGCGAGCTTTATTGAACTATCGCTCAACCCGGACCAAGAGGTGGGCCCTGCCCTGTTCTGGCAGATCATCATCCACTTGACCTTCGTGGTCTCGGGCGTGATGTTCGCCGTCATGGACTGGATTTCGGACTCACGCGCCCTTCGTGCGAAAGCACTGCATGACGGCGGGGCGAACGTGGTCGGCGACGGCATATAGACAAGCGTCTCCGCTGGCAGTAATGCGCCGCGCAGATGCGCTGGTGCTCATGCGCTGGTGCTCATGCGCTGGCGTTTATACACCATGA
>CAFBMB010000026.1_pt1 | contig 13971 bp, 12 predicted proteins | sample 7268381 | NCBI WGS metagenome assembly CAFBMB01 (sample SAMEA6814053, study PRJEB35770) | freshwater metagenome | biome: Freshwater; feature: Freshwater reservoir; material: water | place: Czech Republic | collected 2017-05-23 | depth 30m m
CGAGACCGTCCAGCCCATCGATAAAATTCACGGCATTCATCACCAGAACAATGGTGAACAGCGTGATGACGAACGACAGCAGCGGCGAGCCCACGGTAATGCCCCCAATGGGGAGCGAAATGATCTGCACCCCCTGCCACGTGACGAGTGCGGCCACCAAGAGTTGCGCGGCGAGCTTAATGGTCCAGTCGAGGTCCCAAATATCGTCGGCCACCCCGACGATGACGATGAGAAGAGCGGCGCCCAGAATGGCCATGATCTGCGTGGGTTCGGTGAACACCACACGAAAAAAAGAAATGCGACTCGCGATTGCGAACGCGACGATGAGGCCAGCGAACATCGCAATGCCGCCCAAGCGCGGCGTAGGCCGCACGTGCACGTCGCGCTCTCGAATCTTGGGGTACAGCCGATACTTACGGCTGACCTTGAGAATCACCCACGACAGACAGAACGAGACACAGGCCGCCACCAGCACCATGAGTGCGAGCATCAGCATGGCTAGCTACTCACCGATGAGCTATCGGGTTCCAACGCCTCACCCAGTACCTTGCGCAGGGCGGCGGGCGACACGGCACCCGTGCGAACAATGCGAGCGCCCGATGTGCCGCGCGAGATGCCCGTCGCATCGACGATAGTGGACGAAATAGAGCCCACGGTTCCGACCTCGAGATAAACCGAGACCCGGGCCCCCAATTGCTCTTTGGCCTCGGCAGCCGTTGCCGCGGGAGGTTTGCCCGTCAGGTTCGCTGACGATACGGCCAGGGGGCCCGTCTCCGTGAGCAGGTCCAGGGCCAAAGGATGCGCCGGGATGCGCACGGCGACGGTGCCTAACGTGTCGCCAAGGTCCCAGGCCAACGAGGGCTGGGCGTCGAGAATGATCGTGAGGCCACCCGGCCAAAACTTCTTGCCGAGCGCTTTCACTTCGTCGGGGACTGACTCGGCTAAGGCTGCCAAAGCATCCATCGAGGCGATCAGCACGGGTGGCGGCGAGGTGCGCGTACGTCCTTTTGCCTCGAGGAGTCGCGCGACGGCGGCGGGCGAGAAGGCATCTGCCGCAATGCCATAAACCGTGTCGGTCGGCATGACTACCAGTTCGCCCAGGCCGATGGCGCGACGGGCAGCGCGAAGCGCAGCCACGAGGTTGGTCTCGAGCGTGCAATCAAACAACTGGGACATGGTGCTCACCATGTTACGCGTGACCACAGTGCACCGACGAGAAGCTGCTCAGCGCAGTGCGAGCCACGTTTAGGCGGACCACACTGCGGTCGTGTAACGATCGCGCGTGGTCAAGTCCGGATGAGTGGCAGCATTTCGCCATCCTGCGTCCGCAAGAATCTTGCGCACCGCAGGCCCCTGAAGTTCGCCGTGTTCAATGGCCACCAAACCGCCGGGAGCAATAATGCGGGCGGCCACACTCGCCACCTGGCGAATCACATCGAGGCCGTCGGCTCCCCCGAAAAGCGCGACTGCGGGATCATAAAGCCTGACCTCGGGGTCTCGCGGCTGCGCATCATCGGGGATGTAGGGCGGGTTCGAGACAACGACGTCCATCGTGCCGACCTCGTCACCCAACAGCAACTCGGTCGTCGCCAGATCACCAGCCAGCAACGTCACTATGCCGCCATACTTCTCATTGTTGTGGGCTGCCCACGCACGTGCTTCAGGGCTCTTCTCGACCGCCCACACATTGGCGTGGGGAACTTCGCTGGCCACGGCGAGCGCAATAGCGCCGGATCCGGTGCCGAGGTCGATAACACGCGGACTGGCCTGACCGGAAGCCAAGACCGCATCGACGACCATCTGCACCAAAAGTTCGGTCTCGGGGCGTGGAACGAAAGCACCTGGTCCAATGTCAAGCACGAGTTGGCGAAACCCGGACTCGCCGGTGATGTGTTGCAGCGGCTCACGCGCAACTCTTCGAGCAACATAGCCGGCTAATCGGTCGAGCTGTTCGCGAGTCAGAGTGTCACCAGATACGAGACGCGCAGCGAGCTCTCCTCGACCAATGCCGAGCACGTGAGCAGCCAGAAGCAATGCGTCAACCTGCGGGCTGGGGATCCCCACCGCGAGGAATTCCTCGACCGCGGACCTCACGGCCGCGTCCAGTGTTATGTCGTTCGGCATGTTGTCTTCGAACGTAACAGAAGCACACCCGTGGTCCGGCAGGCCGTAGTCTTTCCTTACGCTTTTTGCATCCCCCCTCGTCATCATTCGCTCACTAGGAGAGGCTCACCGTGGCTCGGATATACGAAGACATCACACAACTCACCGGCAATACCCCGCTGGTCAAAATTAACAAGCTCACCCAGGGCATCGACACCACACTGTTGGCCAAGCTTGAGTTCTACAATCCGGGCAACAGTGTCAAGGACCGCTTGGGTAAGGCGATTATCGATGCAGCCGAGAAGTCCGGCGCTCTCAAGCCCGGGGGGACCATCGTTGAAGGAACCAGTGGCAACACGGGAATCGCCCTCGCTCTGATCGGCGCTGCGCGCGGCTACAAGGTGATTCTGACCATGCCCGACTCCATGAGCGTGGAGCGTCGTGTCTTAGTGCGTGCCTACGGCGCCGAGGTCATTCTCACTCCCGGGCCCGAGGGCATGAAGGGTGCGGTTGCCAAGGCCGAAGAAATCGCGGCCAACACGCCCGGAGCCATTCTTGCTCGCCAGTTCGACAATGAGGCCAACCCGGCAATCCACCGCGCGACGACTGCCGAAGAGGTATGGAACGACACCGACGGCAAGGTGGATATTTTCATCGCCGGCGTGGGAACCGGTGGCACGATTACTGGCGTGGGTCGGGGGCTCAAGGAGCGCAAACCGGGCATTCAAATTATTGCCGTTGAGCCCGAAGAGTCACCCATTCTCAATGGCGGCACTCCCGGTCCGCACAAGATCCAGGGCATCGGGGCGAACTTCATTCCGTCGATTCTCGATACCTCGGTCATCGATGAGGTTTTTGATGTCAACGTAGACCAGGCTCTCGTTGTGGCCCGACGCCTTGCTGCTGAAGAGGGCATCCTCTCTGGCATTTCGACCGGGGCCATCTTCTATGCCGCCCTCGAGGTGGCCCAGCGACCCGAAAACGCGGGTAAGACGATTGTTGCCATTGTCTGCGATTACGGTGAGCGTTACGTATCGACCGTTTTGTGGGAGCCCTTCCGCGACTGAGCGAACGCGCCGGGTCGGGCAGATTGAGCCACTAGCCTAGAAATACCATGTCACCCATCCGCGAAGACCTTCGCAATGCCCAAGCGCACGACCCGGCCGCTCGAAACGCGTTCGAGACTTTCCTGGTCGCGTCGGGCCTGCACGCCGTATGGTGGCACCGGTGGCACCACTGGCTCTGGAATCACAGGTTTAAGTTGGTTGCCCGTGTCGGCTCGCAAATGATGAGGTTCTGGACCGGGATTGAGATTCACCCCGGAGCGACGATTGGTCGTCGATTTTTCATTGATCACGGCATGGGCGTTGTGATCGGCGAAACGGCAGAGATCGGCGACGACGTCATGATGTACCACGGCGTCACGCTGGGCGGGCGCTCACTGCAACACACCAAGAGGCACCCGACGGTCCGTGATGGGGTGACCATCGGAGCGGGGGCCAAGGTTATCGGCCCCATTGTGATTGGTGAGCGCAGCGTGATCGGCGCCAATGCTGTCGTCGTGAAGGACGTTCCTGCCGACTCCGTGGCGGTGGGTATTCCCGCAACGCTCACGCCACGCAAAAAGATCACGGGTTCTTCTCCGGCGGCTCGAAAAAAGGCTACTCGGGCGACCGATCCCGGCGTTGATGTCGCCTGGACCGATCCCGCGGTATTCATTTAGCTCGGAGAATCTGAGTTTCTCGCGCGGCCCGGGTTCGCTGCCCAGGCGCTTGTCACCATTGCCTCGAGGTCACGCAGATGGGTCCAGCCAAGATCTTTCTCCGCACGGGCACCGCTGCCCACTATCCGTGCCGGGTCGCCCAACCGTCGTGGTCTTAGCTCGGGGTCAAACGGCACGCCCGTGACGCGCGCCACAGTGTGCATGACTTCGCTCACCGAGAATCCGGTTCCGGATCCCAAGTTATAGACGGGATCAAGGGTGACGCCGGTGAGCAGTGCTTGGGCAGCTCTCACGTGCGCTTCAGCGACATCGACCACATGCACGTAGTCGCGCAGACAGGTCCCATCGGGAGTGTCGTAGTCAGTTCCGTTGATATGTGGCGTTTCGCCCCGGCTCAGCGCCGAGAAAATCATCGGAAAAAGATTATGGGGGCTCGAATCGTAAACGTCCGAAGAGCCCGAACCAGCCACATTGAAATAGCGCAGTGACGTGTGTCGCAGTCCGTGTGCACGGCCAGCGTCGGCCACTAACCACTCACCGATGAGTTTTGTTTCGCCGTAGGGAGACTCGGGGTGTAACGGCGCGGACTCGGTAACCTCGTCATCCTGCGGAGTTCCGTAGACGGCCGCGCTGGACGAAAAGACGATATTTGCGACGCCAGCCGACACCATCTCGTCGAGCAAGACCACGGTGCCCTGAACGTTCTGCTCAAAGGTGTGCAGCGGTCTCTGCATTGATTCGCCCGCGTACTTGTATCCCGCGAGGTGAACGACCCCCGCCGGTGCCCGCGTCAGGGCGTGAGCGACCACTGACCGATTCAGCAGGCTGCCGTGAATGAACTCGACGCCATCGGGAATGAAGTCTCGATGCCCACTCGAGAGGTCGTCAATCACAACGGGTTCGATGCCCGCTGCCATAAATGACCGAACGACGTGCGACCCGATATAGCCGGCTCCGCCCGTGACTAACCACCCGTGGGTCATCTGTGTGTTATTCAGTCTCGGCCAGCGCCGTCAGACGAGCTTCTTCATCGGCGGCAATGCACGAGTCCACCACGCCGTTTAGTAAACCGTCCATCACCTGATCCAAGTTGTACGACTTGTATCCGGTGCGGTGGTCGGCAATGCGATTCTCGGGAAAGTTGTAGGTGCGAATGCGCTCCGACCGGTCAACAGTTCTGATCTGCGTCTTTCGCGCGGCGCTCGCCTCGGCCGCGGCGTCCTCTTGCTGCTTGGCCAGTATGCGCGCCCGCAGCACGCGCATGCCCGCTTCGCGGTTTTGCAACTGTGATTTTTCGTTCTGCATCGACACAACGATTCCCGTGGGAAGGTGCGTGATGCGAACGGCCGAGTCGGTCGTATTCACGCTCTGTCCGCCGGGTCCGCTCGAACGATAGACATCAATCTTGAGATCGTTCTGACTTATCTCAACCTCTTCGGGTTCGTCGACCTCCGGAAAGACCAAAACTCCTGCCGCCGACGTGTGAATGCGGCCCTGCGATTCGGTGGCGGGAACGCGCTGTACGCGGTGCACCCCGCCCTCATACTTGAGGTGTGCCCAGACACCCTGTGACGGATCGGGAGAGTTTCCTTTGATGGCGACCTGCACGTCTTTGTAGCCACCCAGATCAGACTCGGTCCAATCGAGCATTTCGGTTTTCCACCCCATGGATTCTGCATAGTGCAGATACATGCGCAGCAAGTCGGCAGCGAACAGGGCACTTTCAGCGCCACCTTCACCGGCTTTGATTTCCATAATGACGTCCCGGCCGTCGTCAGGGTCACGGGGAATTAAGAGACGACGGAGTCGTTCCTGGGCCGCCGGGAGGGTTTGCTCGAGCGCCGCGACCTCGTCAACGAAGGCATCGTCTTCCTTGGCCAGCTCTTTGGCCGCGCCCAAGTCTTCGTTCATCGTGAGCAACGCCTCATAGGCCGACTTGATTTGGCTCAACTCGGCATAGCGTCGATTCAATTTCTTTGCGCGCCCAGCATCGGCGTGCACGGCCGGGTCAGACAGTTGCGTCTGCAGGTCGGTGTGCTCGTCGAGCAGTGCGTGGACCGAGTCGAGCACGTTAGTTGACCGAGTTCGCGGTTCCGTCGAGCGACGAGTCGCGTTGCACCTGCATCAAAAACTCGACGTTTGTCGCCGACTCACCGAGCTTGGCGAGCACGTAGTCCAGGGCTTCGCGTTGAGTCTTCAGTGCCAGTCCGCGTCGCAGGCGCGACATGACAGTGACCTCATCGCTCCCCATCACGAGTTCCTCGCGTCGCGTGCTTGACGCACTGACGTCAACCGCCGGAAAGACGCGTTCGTCGGCAATGACGCGGGACAGGCGCAGTTCCCAGTTTGAATTGTCTTCGAACTCGTCGAGAATCGCCTCGTCTGCAGCCGATCCCGTCTCGGTCAGTGCCGAAGCAATGATCGTGAGTGACCCGCCGTTTTCGATATTACGAGCGGCACCAAAAAACTTTTTAGCGGGATACAGTGCTCCGCCTTCCGCCGCGAGACCTGCCGCTCGCCCAGATGTCGGCGCTGAGACGGCAAACGCCCGTCCCAATCGCGTGAGCGAGTCCAGAAGAATGACGACGTCCTGTCCGAGTTCGACGAGACGCTTAGCGCGCTCGACAGCAAGTTCGGCCACCATCGTGTGGTCTTCTGCGGGACGATCGAAGGTCGAAGCAATGACTTCGCCCTTCACCGTGCGTTCCGCCTCGGTCACCTCTTCGGGACGCGCATCGACGAGCACCACCATGAGGTGAACCTCGGGATTATTGGTCGAGACAGCATCTGCCATCTGCAGCAAGACATGGGACTTTCCCGACTTGGGACCACCCACGACGAGTCCACGCTGACCCTTGCCGACGGGACTCACCACATCGATGATGCGCGTTGTCAGTTGTGCGGGAACCGTCTCCATTCGCAGGCGGTCTTGCGGGTAAAGCGGCGTCAGTGCGGCAAAGTCAACGCGCGTGGCGGCCTCTTCGATGGATTGGCCGTTGATGCTGTCGATGCGAACGAGCGCATTGAATTTTTGGCGGCCAAAGTTCTCGCCCTCGCGAGGTTGCTTTATCGAGCCGATAATGGCATCTCCCCTGCGCAGGTTATATTTCTTGACCTGTCCCAACGAAACATAAACGTCGGTCGCACCGGGAAGGTATCCGGCGGTACGCACAAAAGCGTAGTTTTCGAGAACGTCAAGGATGCCGCCGATGGGCAGCAAGACATCGTCCTCGAGGATTTCTGGCTCAATCTCTTCGCTGCTGACGCGACCCCGTCGGCGATCCCGCTGACGGTTGCGGTGAGATCGATCTGCCGACATGGCATCGCCGTCGCCGTCGGTCTCGCCGTTCTGTGACGATGTGTTTCCGCCGTTGCTACTACCGCTGCGGCTGCGGCTGCGGCTGCGCGCACGACTGGGTCGATCCGAGCTTGAGGGCTCCGAGCTTTCTGCGGGCCCGGCGTCACTCGTCGCTTGATCATTCGACGAACTGCCGTCGGTTGAAGAATTCGGTGTGTCGACCTCTGTCTTCTTAGCACGGCCGCGTCCGCGGCGAGGGGCTTCGGCGCCGTCTGCTTCACCGGCATTGAGCCCCGTGTCACCCCCACTCACGTGCGCTGACGCGCTCACGGCCTCAGCGGTTGCCAGAGGCTCGGTGGTTGTCGCGCGGCGCGGGGCGCGGCGGCGCGGGGCTTTTTCTTCGGTTGCCTTTTCGGCCGGTGCCGATGAATCGGCGTTGGTGTTATCAGTTGTGTCAGACACAGATACTCCTTATTTTTTTATTTCGCACTTACCCATGCCACACGCACACAACCCAGGGGGCAGGCGTCGTGGGGGAACTGCGAGAGAGACAGCAAGATGAGATCTCACTGGGGAATGAGGCGGGCCTTTCGGGTTCGTCGGCGCAACCTGAGGAAAGTCTAACAGGTTTGACTCGCGGGCTCGTTCGGCAGGGCTTCACGACGCCAGGCAGACGTCGTGCGATTGTAGGCTGGCGACCGAAGGAGTTACACCCCGTGAGCAGCTCGAAAAAGTCATTCCCCGGTCCGGGGCGCCCGGGCCTATGCGGCGATGTTGGCATTGTGACCGTGAGCTACAACTCGAGTGCGCAACTGCAGAAATTCCTGGAGGGCGCGACATCTTCTGTCTCTCTGGCCACACACGTCATCGTTGTCGATAATGCGTCACAGGATGTGGCCGTGACTCAAAAACTGGCCCGCGGGTCGGGAGTCACCCTCGTGGCGTTAGATCACAACGCGGGCTACGGTGGCGGTGCGAATGCGGGGGTCGCCGAACTGCCTGCGGACTGCACGATTGTTGTCGTGGTCAATCCCGACGTCACCCTCGACGACACCTCAGTCGCCGTGATGCGTGAGACCCTGCTCTCACACAATCACATTGGCATTGTGGGGCCACGGATTCTGAACGAAGACGGCACCGTTTACCCCTCTGCGCGGGCAATTCCCTCGATTCGCGTGGGGGCTGGTCACGCACTGTTCTCGCGAGTGTGGCCGCGGAATCCGTGGACGCGTCGTTATCACTCGGAGGTCTCCCGGCGCGATGTAGCCTCGGACGCCGGGTGGCTGTCTGGCGCGTGCCTGATGATGCGCCGATCGACGTTTAGCGACCTGGGCGGATTCGACAGCCGATACTTCATGTATTTCGAGGACGTCGACCTCGGTTATCGCGCTGGCCGGCTTGGCCTGCGCAGTGTGTATGTTCCGCAGGCGGTCGTCACACATGTGGGCGGCGCGTCCACGCGGTCGAACTCACGCGCCATGTTGCGCGCCCACCACGACAGCGCAAAAAAGTTCATTGCCGCGAAGTACTCCGGTGCTCGGTGGGCTCCCGTGCGTTGGGTGTTGAGCGCGGGACTCAGCACGCGGCAGTGGATTGCGACTCGGGATCGAGAATCTCAACGGCGCTAGGCGGTGACGTCGGTCACGGTTGCGCCACGAAAATCGACGGCCAACATGTGTGGCTGCCAGGGCGTCTGTTGCTTCCCTGCCACGAGCTCGGCAGCTCGAAGTCTGGCACTCGGGTCACTGCACAGCACAAGGATGCTCGGGCCGGCCCCCGAAACGACGGCAGCAAATCCGGCGGCCCGCAAGTCGCGAATAAGTGCGCTCGTCTCGGGCATCGCTTCTGCCCGATAGTTCTGGTGCAACTTATCTTCGGTGGCCTCGAGCAAGAGCTCGGGGCTTTGGGTCAGAGCGGCGATGAGCAGAGCCGAGCGCGACACGTTGAAAATTGCATCTTCGTGGGGCACATTTTCAGGCTGTAGCGATCGGGCCAACTCGGTTGACATGGTGAATTCCGGCACGAGAACCAGCGGCGAGACGCCCCGATGCACCATGAGCTTCTTGGATCGAGGTCCCGTGGGGGTCGTCCAGGCAATCGTGAGCCCGCCAAATATTGCCGGCGCCACATTGTCAGGATGCCCCTCAAGTTCGGTCGCGAACGCCAAAATCTGATCTGAGCTCACGTCAACTATTCCCGAGAGCAAACCCTTGGCCGCCATGATGCCCGAAACAATGGCCGCTCCCGACGAACCCATGCCTCGGCCGTGAGGGATGTTGTTGTGAGCCACCAGGTCGAGTCCCGGAAGTTTCTGGCCGAGCTTGTTAAAGGTAAAGGCGATCGACGTGACCACAAGGTTCGACTCGTCGGTGGGAACAGTGCCCTCCCCCACACCGTGAACCCTGACGGTCGCTCCGGGCTGAGATCGAACACTCACCTCGAGCTCGTCGTAAAACGCCAGCGCCAATCCCAGCGTGTCGAACCCGGGACCGAGGTTGGCCGTGGTCGCCGGAACCCGAACCGAAACTTTGCGACCCGTCAGGTTCACTAGTGAAGTCCGCCCTTGGCAAGACCCAGTACGCCCGCAATGGCATCGACATCGACGGGCACAGAGGTGGGGGCTACCTCAGAGCCATCGGGCAGACGTAGGGCCCACTGCGGATCTTTGAGGCCGTGGCCCGTGACGGTGAGCACAACCGTGGCTCCCTTGGGAATCTCGCCCGCGTCGGCCCGTTCAAGTAGGCCGGCCACCGAAATCGCCGATGCGGGTTCGACAAAGATTCCCACCTCGGCCGAGAGAATACGGTACGCCGCCAAAATCGTATCGTCGTCGATAGCACCAAAGTAGCCGTCGGTTTGCTCACGCGCGGCGAGAGCCAGCTCCCACGAGGCGGGGTTACCGATGCGGATCGCGCTGGCAATCGTTTCGGGTTGCTTAACGACATGACCTAGGACGATGGGTGCGCTTCCAGCCGCCTGAAAGCCAAACATGCGCGGCATCTTTGACGTCGCGCCGCGAGCGAGTTCTTCGGTGTATCCGCGAGAGTATGCGGTGTAGTTTCCCGCGTTCCCTACCGGGAGAATGTGGATATCGGGCGCATCCTCGAGCACTTCAACGACCTCAAAGGCGGCCGTCTTTTGCCCCTCGATGCGGTCATTGTTGACCGAGTTCACGAGGTGCACCGGATAGTTTGCGGCCAGGTCGCGAGCGATATCGAGGCAGTCATCGAAGTTGCCCTGCACCTGCAATAGCTGACCGTTGTGCGCTACCGCTTGAGACAGCTTTCCCATCGAAATCTTGCCCTCGGGAACGAGCACAGCGGCGGTAATGCCGGCGTGCGCCGCGTACGCGGCGGCCGAGGCGCTCGTGTTTCCCGTTGAGGCACAAATAACGGCCTTGGCGCCTTGTTCGACGGCCTTTGAAATGGCCATCGTCATGCCGCGATCTTTGAACGAACCCGTCGGGTTCATTCCCTCGAACTTGACAAAGACCTTGGCTCCGGTGCGAGCCGAGAGAGCAGGCGCAGGAATCAAGGGCGTCCCACCCTCACCGAGAGTAATGATGGGTGTCTTGGCACTTACGTCAAGTCGGTCGGCATACTCGTGCAGAACTCCACGCCACTGCTTGGCCATTTAGGCTCCCTCAATTCTTATGACAGACGTGACAGACGTCACGGCTTTCAGCTCTGCTAGGTCGGCAACGGTGGCAGCAAGATCTGATTCACGAGCCTGATGCGTGCCAATAACAAGCGTAGCCGTGTGGCCCTTGGTCGAGGCGCTAGGGCCGGGACCAAAGATGCCCTGCTCGACCATTTCGACCGAGACGCTGTGTTGGGCAAAAACATTTGCGATTGAAGCCAAGACGCCCGGTTCGTCGGCCACCTCGAGGGTGACGTGATAGCGCGTGGAAACGACAGATACGGGCAGCATGGCGAGGTTGGCGTGGGTTGACTCAGCCAGACCCGGCCCGCCGATCACGTGCCGTCTGGCCGCCGAAACGAGGTCGCCGAGAACGGCAGAGGCGGTTTGCGGTCCCCCGGCTCCGGCGCCATAAAACATCAGGGATCCTGCGCCCTCAGCTTCAACGAAGACCGCGTTGTTGGCGCCGCGAACGGCGGCCAACGGATGCGTGCGCGGTATCAACGCCGGGTAGACGCGAACAGAAACTCCGTTCGATCCCCCTACGGGATCGTCGATGCGCTCCGCGATGGCGAGGAGCTTAACGGCGTAGCCTGCCTTACTGGCAAGGGCAATGACCTCGCCACTCACCTCGCGGATGCCTTCGCGATAAACGGCGTCGAGATCAACCGTTGTGTGGAATGCCAAGCTCGCCAAAATGGCAGCTTTTTGCGCGGCATCAAATCCATCGACGTCGGCGGTCGGGTCTGCCTCGGCATAGCCCAAGTCGGTGGCGACTGCCAGCGCTTCGTCGAATGACGAGCCGTCTGTCTCCATGCGGTCAAGGATGAAGTTTGTCGTGCCGTTGACGATGCCCATGATGCGTAGCACGTTGTCGCCGGCGAGACTGTCGCGCAACGGTCGGATGATGGGGATTGCGCCGGCGACGGCTGCTTCGTAATACAGCTGCGCTCCGACCTGCTCGGCCAACGCAAAAAGCTCGGTGCCGTGATGGGCGAGGAGCGCCTTATTCGCAGTGACGACATCTGCGCCAGATTGCAGCGCCTGGGTGATGTAGGTGCGGGCCGGCTCGATGCCACCCATCACCTCGATGACGATGTCGGCGCCCAGAATTAACGACGCGGCATCGGTCGTGAGCAGGGCGGCGGGAATCTCTGGCGATCGCTTGGCCTTCAGGTCTCGAACAGCAACACCAATGAGCTCAACATGCGCGCCCACGCGGGCCGCCAACTCGTCGGCGTGGTCAATCAGGCGCCGGGCGACGTGGGCGCCGACCGTACCGCCACCCAGCAGGGCGACGCGAAGCGTGCGGTACTCGATCATGCTCTAAGTCCTCTCGATTCCGACGTCTCGCGCCAGAAGGTCACTCTCGGTCTCACCCCGAACAATCACGCGTGCGGCGCCGTCTCTCACCGCCACGACAGCCGGTCGGGCCACGTAGTTGTAGTTGTTCGCGAGCGAAAAGCAATAGGCGCCGGTTGCCGGAATGGCAACGACGTCGCCCACTTCAATATCGCCCGGAAGATAGTCTGCATTCACCAGAATATCGCCCGACTCGCAGTGCTTTCCCGCCACACGCACTAACGCCGGAGCAACACTCGACACGCGCGAGGCAAGCCGCACGGAATAATCGGCGCCATAGAGCGCGGGTCGTGCGTTGTCACTCATGCCCCCGTCGACACTCACGTAGAGTCGCTCGGCGTTTTCCCTGCCCGGCACCTCTACCGAAACCCTCTTCGTCGTGCCGACGGTGTAAAGGGTCACCCCCGCGGGGCCCACAATAGCGCGGCCCGGTTCAATGCAGATGTGTGGAACGGGAATGCCCAGACGGTGGCACGCCTCGCCAACTGCCTGAGCCATCTCATCCGCAATCACGGAAATATCCGCGGGGCGATCCGCCGCCGTGTAGGCGATGCCAAATCCCCCGCCCAGATTGAGTTCGGGCACGTCACCCTCGGCCAGTAATGAGGCGTGCAGGTCGAGCAATCGGCGAGCCGACTCGGCGAAGCCAGCAGAATCAAAAATCTGTGAGCCGATGTGGCAGTGCAGGCCGACAAAGACCAGGTGTTCGTGCTCGCGAATACGGGCCACCAGCTCCGGCGCGTGAAACAGTGACGTTCCGAATTTTTGATCTTCGTGAGCCGTAGCTAGGTACTCATGTGTGTGGGCATGCACACCGCTGTTCACGCGCAGACGAACCCGCTGCACAATGCCCGCGCGAGTCGCCGCTCGAGCGACCCGGTCTATCTCGATTGCCGAATCGATCACGATGGTATCCACCCCGTTGTCGATGGCACGCGCGATTTCTGCTTCGGACTTGTTGTTTCCGTGCAGACCGATGTGAGCGCCGGGGGTGCCGGCCGCGAGCGCAACCGCCAGTTCGCCCCCCGTGGCCACATCAAGCTTCAATCCGGCGGCGTCCATCCACCTAGCCACCTCGGTGCACAAAAATGCTTTACCGGCGTAGTAGACCGTCACGCTCGTTCCGATGGCCCCAAAGGCGCGCTCAAAAGTCTGGCGAATGTGTTCCGCTCGAGCGCGCGCATCCGCCTCGTCGATCACATACAGCGGTGTTCCAAATTCCTGCACGAGAGACGCCGCAGAGACGCCTCCCAGACAGATGTCGCCACCTACATCCCGTGTCGCAGACGAACTCCAGACGCCCGGGGTTAGGGCGTTCGCGTCCTCCGGAAGCGCGAGCCACTCGGGGGCGAGCGGGTTGGCAGTCATAGAGAAAACCTACCGCGTTGTGCTACATGCGATCAGGAGCCGTGACGCCCAGCAGGTCGAGGCCGTTACGAATAACCTGACCGGTGGCATCATTCAGCCACAAGCGCGTGCGGTGCACATCGGTAACCGGTTCGTCCCCCTGCGGCAGTACTCGACAGGCTGCGTACCACCGGTGAAAATGGCCGGCAACTTCTTCAAGGTGTCGGGCAACCCGATGGGGTTCCCGAAGTTCGGCCGCCTGCCTCACCACCCGGGGAAAGTCCTGCAGCGCGCCCAGAAGAGCCGACTCTGAGTCGTCGGTCAGCAGCTCGGGGGCACAGCCGTCTGCTCGGCGAACATTGGCGGCTTCTGCGTTGCGGGCTACGGCACACGTTCGTGCATGGGCATATTGCACGTAGAAGACCGGATTGTCGTTCGACTGTGTTTGCAACACATCAAGGTCAATGTCGAGATTCGAATCGATCGAGCTTCGCACCAG
>CAFBMB010000027.1_pt1 | contig 13557 bp, 11 predicted proteins | sample 7268381 | NCBI WGS metagenome assembly CAFBMB01 (sample SAMEA6814053, study PRJEB35770) | freshwater metagenome | biome: Freshwater; feature: Freshwater reservoir; material: water | place: Czech Republic | collected 2017-05-23 | depth 30m m
CCCTGTCACGGCGGAGGTCGCGGGTTCAAGTCCCGTCAGGGTCGCGGATGGGGCCCTTCTTCGGAAGGGTTTTTCATCTGGCGATGTCGCTCTTCGTGAGAGAGACGCGTCAGGCTCTGTAGCTCAGTTGGTAGAGCGCACGACTGAAAATCGTGAGGTCACGGGATCGACGCCCGTCGGAGCCACATTAGTTAGATGGTCGTGGCGTCAATCACGAACCGGAACGCCACGTCACCGGCAACCACGCGGTCATAGGCTTGGTTGACGTAATCGGCCGCGACAACCTCGACGTCGGCAGTGATGCCGTGCTCGCCGCAGAAATCGAGCATTTCCTGCGTCTCCACCGTGCCGCCAATCATGGAGCCTCCAATGGAGCGACGGCGCATCATGAGCCCGGGAAGGGTCAGGGGGCGGTTGAGGTCGTTGACCGCGCCCACCACCACCAGGGTGCCGTCAAGCGCCAAGAGTGAGACGTACGGATTCATGTCGTGGTCACTGGGCAGCGTGGAAATGATGAGGTCGAATCGAGAATCCGCGGCGGCCATGGCGGCCGGGTCAGAAGATATGAGCACCTGGTCGGCGCCGAGGGCAAGACACAGGTCGCGTTTTTTCTCACTCGACGTGATGGCCACCGTATGGGCGCCAAGAGCGTGGGCAAACTTCACGGCCAGGTGACCGAGGCCACCGATGCCGGCAACAGCAACCGTCTTTCCCGGTCCAGCGCCCCAGTGCTTGAGCGGCGAGAAAACCGTGATGCCCGCGCAGAGCAACGGAGCGACGCCAGCCAGGTCGAGGCCCTCGGGAATGCGATACACGAAACGCTCTGCGGTCACAATCTCTTGGGCGTATCCCCCATAGGTGAACGCACCAGGCATTTGTGGTTCAGGGTCGGCGTAGGTAAAACGAGGTCCGGTGCCCGTGCAGTAGCACTCCAGGTGAGCGAGGCACTCGGGGCAAGCACCGCAGCGGTCGACAATCACGCCAACTCCTACCGTCTGGCCCACCGTGAAGCGCGTGACGGCCGAACCGACCTCGAGCACCGTTCCCACGATCTCGTGACCGGGAACAACGGGGTAGTGACGATCCCCCCAGTCACCCCTCACCGTGTGAATGTCGGAGTGACAGATGCCGGAGTGAGTGATGGCAACCCGAACGTCGTTGGCCTCTGGAGTGCGGCGAGTAATCTCGAGTGGCTCAAGAGTTGCGCCCTCGGCGTTAGCGCCGATCGCCCGAACAGTGTTCGTCATGTTGCTCCTTTGCTAGACGGCGAGCGCGGTAAGCGCCTCAACAACGAGAGCGTGATCATCCTGTTGGGGAACGCCACTGACGATGACCGAGCCCACCATGACGCCGTCCACAATAAGCGGATACCCACCGCCGTGCGGCGCAAAATCAACCTCAGATAGTTCGAGGTCGTCAAGGGTCTTGCCCTGCGCGGCCAAGCGCTGACCCACCAAGAACGAGGGCTCGCCCGTGTGTTCAACCAGATTGCGTTTGCGGCGCAACCAGTTGTCATTAATCGGAGTAGCACCGGGAAGTGCCACGTGAAACACTTCGTGATCGCCGATCTTCACCGAGACGGCCATGGACCAGCCCTTGTCGCGTGATCGCTGGATCAGGTCTTCGCCTAGGGCAAGAGCCGCGTCGTGATCCATGGCGGCGAGGTGAAGCTGGGCGAACTCCGCTTCGAGTTCGGCCACGTTGGCAAGGACAGGAATCTCAGTGGCAGACACGTGATTTAACCTATCGGCTTCGTCGTGACCCTCACGCGGTTTGTCTCACGAGTTTTTCAGAATTGCGCTCTACCTTGGGGGAATGGGATTTCTTGATCGCCTTTTTGGCGCACCTTCAGAAGACGAATACCGCGAAACCACAGAGAAAGTCCGTGCAGCCTCGGCGGCTCGTTCACAGGACGAAATAGCCGTTGAGCGCTACCGTTACCTATTGCGAACGGCACCGCCCGAAACTATTGAGAAGGTGCACGAAGAGGCCTTTTCCCAGCTGAGTGCCGAGCAGCGAAAGATGCTCTTTTCTCAACTCTCTGCCGACGCACCTCGGGGTGAGGCTCCACAGGCTGATGATGCGCACTCGTTGGCCGTTTCGGCAACGCGATCCGAGATGCGACAACCGGGCACCATGGAAAAGTCGCTGACAAACGTTGGCGCCGCGAACGCTCAGGCCGGCGGCTCCGCTGCTGGCGCAGCCCCCGGTTTTGGATCGATGTTTGGCAGTTCACTATTGGGGAGCATCGCAGGCTACGTAATTGCCTCCACCATGATGAGCGCCTTCTTGCCCGATCCCGTCGCGAGCGACGCGGCATCATCCGAGAGCAACGAAGTTAGTACAGACGCCGATGATGCTGCCGGCGATGGCGGCATAGACAGCGGCGCCGATTCTTCCGGCGAGTATGCCTCAGCGGATGGCGGTTTTGATGGGGGCGGCATGGGCGATGGCATGGGTGACGCTGGCTTCGGAGACTTCGGAGACTTCGGTCTTTAACGCATACTTCGGCGCCTTCTGCCTCGCCAGCACGCTGATGGCCCGAACCGCGCAACCAGAACCGCGCAACCAGAACCGCGCTACCAGAAGTAGGGCGGCGCGAGGGCGAGAAGCAACACCGCGGCCCAGTGGCAGAGGAACGCCACGAGGGTGAGGGTGTGAAAGATTTCGTGAAAGCCAAAGATGCCCGGCACCGGGTTGGGGCGTTTCATCGCATAAATCACCGCACCGGCGGAATACGCGGCGCCGCCGACAAGAATCAGCACCATGGTGGCCACATTCGCCTCAAAGAGGTCAACGACGTACATCAACGACGCCCAACCTAAGAGCAGGTAAAGGGGTACGTAGAGCCACCGAGGTGCATGAATCCAGAACATGCGAAATCCGATGCCCAGCAGGGCGCCGCTCCAGACCAAAATCAGCAACAGAGAGCCTTTGCCGAAAGGCAGCGCCATCACCGCGAGGGGCGTATAGGTGCCCGCAATGAGCAAAAAGATGTTTGCGTGATCAAACCGCTTGAGCAGCACCCGCGTGCGTGGCTTCCAATTGAAGCGGTGATAAAGCGATGAAATGCCGAACAACAGAATGGAGGTCAGGGCGAAGACCGCCGAGCTCCACTTGGCCGAGAATCCGTCGGCCAGCACCACGAGCACGATGCCTGCGGCAATGGCCACTGGCAGCGTTCCGGTGTGAATCCAGCCGCGCCACAGCGGTTTTGCCTCATCGGCGGGAAGGGGGGCGGCCGCCTCGAGGAGCGGCAGGCTGGGAACACTTGTCTCTGACTCGTCGCCGTCTTGCGCGATGCCGGTGAGGTCTGTGGCGCCGGACATACGACCCCCTTCGGCCAGTGCTTCCAGCCTAGGCGCTGACTCCCGCGATACCGCCGTCGACACCACGACCGTCGACACCGCGTGGATTGACCACGGGGGCGGCCAACGGCGCATACGTATCAGGCCGGCGGGTTGCCAAGAACGGGAAGAGGTCGAGCCAATCCCGGCGCTGATCGAGATCGAGGTCGGCCACGAGAACAACATCTTCATCTCGTGGGGCGCTCACCAAAACCCGCCCGTAAGGATCAGAGATAAATGACGATCCGTAGAACGTGAGCGATCCCTCATCTCCCCAGCGGTTGGGAACAACCATGAACGTGCCGCTGTTGATGCCGTTCGCCGTAATGACGTGACGCCACAGCGGTTCCGTATCAAATTCAGCATGATCGGGTTCGCTTCCGATGGCGGTGGGATACACGAGCACGTCTGCTCCGGCGAGGGAATAGGCTCGGGCGACCTCGGGAAACCACTCATCCCAGCAAGTGGGCATGCCCAGAGCGACCGAGGTGTCATCAACATCAATGCGGTAGACCGGATAGGCCTCTGATTCCGTTGCCGGGCCCGGGGCGAAATATGCGTCTTCGAAGTAGCCCGCGGTGACGGGAATGTGCAGCTTGCGTGTGCGGCCGCGAAGGCTACCCTCAGGGTCGACGAGAATCGCCGTGTTGTAGCCTCGGCCGTCGGCGAGGTCGGCCGCCTCAAAGAGGCTCGCATTAACCCACACGCCATTGCGCTTGGCCGCCTCTGCGGCACAGGCAAAAGTGGGACCCTCGGTGAGGTGTTCCGCCGTCGCGCGGGGCAGGCCCTCGGGGCGAGCATCGGCGGGGTACCGACTCAGGGTGAGCTCTGGCAAGAACACAATCTGAGCGCCCGCCGCCGCCGCCGCCGCAACTCCTTCGCCCAGTGTCTCTCGGTGTCGAGCTGCGTCGGCGTCCCAATGCATTTGCACGAGGCCGACCCGCAGGGGGGCACGGACCGCAGAATCAACCCGGGCCAGCGACGGCAGGGCCTCTCCCGTCAGAACCTTCACGCGTTCGCCCCGCTCACTCTGCGCACGTTATTCCTTCGCCATTCGCGGCACGACCACTTGCTTAATAATCAGGATGAGCGATGCCGCAATCGGAATGGCAACGAGGGCGCCCAGGATTCCCATCAACGTTCCGCCGGCCAAAGCCGCGATGACCACCACAGAGCCCGGAATCGAAACGGCTTTGTTCATGACGCGCGGACTGATGACATATGCCTCAATCTGCATATAAATCACAAAGTAAATCAAAACGACGAGTGCGGTCAGCGGGCTGGCGAGCAATAGCTGGCTGGTGGCGACGACGACACACGAAATGACCGTTCCAATGAGGGGGATGAGGGCGAGGAGAAAAGCAACAAAAGCCCAAATGATGGCAGCCTTACCACCAATCGAAATCAGCATGATGAAACAGAGCACTCCGTTGAGAGCGGCGAGCGCAATCTGGCCCACGACGTACTTACCCACGCCTCCGGTGATTTCTTCGGTCATCGAGATGAACGTTGGGCGCTTCGACATCGGCACGAGCGTGTAGGCAAAGTCTTTGATTGACTGCAGCGACGCCGTGAAATAGAGCGTCAGAATAACGACGATGAGGGTGCCCGAGACGCCGCTGGCCAGCCCCACCCCGACCTTGAGCAGGCCGCCCGCAACATTCGTGAGGTTAGCCGGGTTGGCCGCCCATGCCGCGAGCTGTTTGAGAATGGCCGTCATGTCGACAGATGTTCCGAGTTGGTCGGTGATCCAGTGGAACCAGGGCTGAGCAGTCAGGTTCTTGATGAACTCCGGCAGGCCTTTCACAAAAGCTGCGGACTGGTCGACGAGTGGCGGAACCACAGCCCAAATCACGCCGATGACGACCCCGAGAAAAATGATGACGACGGTCAGAATTGCCGCCCACTTGGGAAACTTACGTCGAACCAGGAACGCCACGGCAGGTTCGAGGCCGAGTGAGAGGAAAAAGGCAACACCGATATAGGTCAGTATCGTGGCGAGAGACCCGATCATGGTCAACAGAAGCAGAGCAAGCCCCACTCCCAGTGTTGCTATAAATCCCAAACGGAACGGCTTTTCGATCTTCATGACTACTTCCTTCGACTCCTACCAGGGCGCGATGCCCAGTCCCTCGTGTCCGAGGCCCATCACTAGACAATAGACCGCGAAGACACAGCCTATGAAACCAATAATGGTGAACTGATGGCGCATCGTCCAGGCATAGAGGCGATTGAGTGACCGCTCCGCGCGCGGACCGCGAAGCAGTCGCCAAGCAGCCGGGATCAAGGTTGGCGAGAGGGCCAATCCAAACATGAAGGCGACAGCTGCTGCCTGCCCGAACGGTGAAATGCCCGAGGTGGCAATGTCGTGAAGACCCGGAACGAGCAGCGCGAAGCTCGAAACGTCTTTGATGCTCAACAAAAAGGCGATGCCGAAGAAGGTAACCGCATGAGCATGCTCGAGGCGATGGCGCAAACCGGCAGCCGATTTTTCGGCGAGCGATTGATGTGGTCGAAACAACCACGCCACCACGGCCACCAGCGCGACGGTAGCGAGGAGGTACAGCACACCCTGCACGATGTTGGGGCCCTTGGGGTCGCGATGGGGCAGTTGGGCAAACCCCAAAAAGAGCACGGTGCAGGCAATACCGAAGGCCAAGGCGGCCCCCGCTATCACCATGATGGCTCGGCGCGACCACGCCGGCCCGACGGTGGCGAGCACCTGCAGACCCAGAAGCGACGGCGTCATTGCCGCGCCGATGCCCAGCGGGATGATGCGAATGAAGGTCTCGAGCACTCCCTCATTCTGCCCTGAATTGAGAACCCGAATAACATGGAGGTCACACCCGAAGGAGCCCCGTGCTACGTCGACCCGTCATCCCCCTGATTAGTCTCGCTCTCGCGTGCGTCGCCCTGAGTGGATGCGCGAGTTCCGCGATGTCCCCGACGTCAGCGACGAGCGACGATCGCAAAGCCAGCGCCGCGGATGCGGGTTCGAGCGTCGACTGCGCTGGTGTGTGGCTCGAAGTCGACTTCGACATTCTTGGCGCAGACATCATCACAACCTGCATTGATGCTCCTGCACCCGTTGACGCACTGGCAGTGCTCGAAACGGCCGATGTAACTGTCGAAGGCACCGCCGACTATGGCCTCGCCGTTGTCTGCCGAGTCAATGGCATGCCGGCGGCAGATCAGGCGCTGAAGATTCCCGGTCACGAGACCTACCGTGAAACCTGCGCAGCCATGACACCCGAATTCGGCTACTGGTCAGTCTGGGTCGAAAATCGTGCCACGGGAGCCTGGGAGTACGCGCCCGTGGGCATCGACAGCCTCACACTGAAGGCGGGCGAATCTTTGGGCTTCACGTTTACGACGGGAACCCACACAGACCCACCGATCGACCCGCTGGCTCCGTGATCCTTTAGCCCTCTCACTCGAAGACAAGCGAGCGTTACTCCGATGCCATCATGCTGATCACTGCAACGCACCGATCGGCGCGCTGGCAACCGCTTCGCGTGAGCCTGTGGGTGGCGCTGTTTTTTGTGATCGGTCGCGTCATTTTTCGGGTGGTCTTCGGGGGCGCAAGCGGCAGTGGATCGGCACTTCCCTCAATTGCGCGCATCGATCTGCCCGGATTCTTTTCAAGTGTTCATCTGTTTGGACCCGTCACGCTGGGCGGAATTTCGCAGTCGGTCATGACGGCCGTGCCCGTGGCCGCATTCATCGTCGCCTCGGGACTTCTCTTCTCGCTGATTGACATTCGTCGTCTTCTGCTGCGCACCCGTCGCTGGGGCGGGGGGACCGCAAGCCTGTCCGCCGTGCTCATCGCCCTGGCGGTGCTGCCGCAATTGCGTCAGACGGCCGCACGACGCGCTCGCGCTCGGCGGCTGCGGGCGCGACGACCCGGCTTATCGGGAACGATTGCGCCCCTCGTCGGATCGACCGTTGAGCGAGCATCCGCGCTGGCGGCCAGCCTCGAAGCGCGAGGGTTCTTGAACGCCTCTCGCCTCAGCGAGCCCGATTGCGCGGCCCCGGTGCGCGCGCAGTCACTCTCGTTGCGCCTCGAAAACGGACGTCTGCTGCTTCGCGACGTGACGTTCACCCTGACGCCGGGAACGCTTACCCTCGTGACCGGAGCTACGGGTGCCGGCAAGACGACGCTGCTGCGGGCCATGACCGGACTGTTTGAATCTTTTGACCACGGCACAGTGACCGGTGACGTCTCACTCGGGGGAATCAACCGGCGCGGACTTTCGGCACGGGCAACGGCGGATTTCGTGGCCTACGTTCCACAGGATGTTCGATCGAGCTTTGCCGGAGTTTCCGTGGCTGAAGAGATCGGCCTGGTGCTCGCACTGCGCGGCCAGCACCGCGACGCTATCGACGCGCGCGTCTCGCTGCTCGCGCGCGAGATGCGGCTGAGTCACCTGCTCGAACGTCCCGTCGACAACCTCTCAACCGGCGAAGCGACCCTGGTGGCACTGGCGGCTGCTCTGGTCGGCGAGCCCAGTATCGTGCTGATTGACGAACCGTTTGCCGACCTTGACGAAGACGCGCTGGGCCGGGTTGCCCAACTCCTTGCTCGACTGGCCCACGAAACAGGCATCACCTTCGTCATTGCCGAACATCGCACTGAGCGCTTGCAAGCTCTTGCCCACGCACGTCTGCACATTAGTGATGGCAACATCGAACGTGTTGACGTGACCGCGGCCATTCAGGTAGCCGCCAGGGAGGTGCCGCAGCCCGATAAAGATGCGTCGCCCGTGTTGGCCGTGGTCGGGCCCAACGGTTCCGGTAAGACATCGCTGCTGTGGAAACTGGCCCTGCCCCGAGGAGCGCTTGCCCCGGGTGTTCGCCTCGTGCCCGATAATCCGGTCGATCTCTTCGATCGCGAGAGCGTTGCCGAAGAGTGCCGCGCTCAGGATGCGCGCCAGAAGCGTGCGTCACACACAATTCGGACTCCCGATGTATCTTCACTGCACGTGGTCAGCTCACTGCTCGGCAGCACGGTCGACCTCAACGCGCATCCGCGAGACCTCTCAACGGGCCAACAGCGCGCGCTGGCCATCGCGCTTCAGCTGCAGAGTCGACCGCAGTACCTCCTCATCGACGAGCCCACCCGCGGCCTCGATGACGACGCGCGTTACGAACTCGTCGCTCTTCTCGCGCGCGTGCGCGACCGCGGCACTCAGGTGGTGATTGCCACACACGACCACGATTTTGTTCGTCTGCTCGACGCGCGGGTCATTCCCGTAGCCCTCGCCGCGTCAGTATCAACGGTGGCGTCACTGTCGAACCTCCTGCCCGCCGCGCCGAGCTCAACACGGGGTGCTGCCACCGCCGCTCACGACTCGGTCAGCGCCCGCACGAAGGTGACATCGTCGTGAGCACCACAGAGACACTCGTGCCTGCCGACACCGAACCGCGCCGACTCATCAGGCATTCGCGACTCGTCAGGCATTCGCGACTCGTCACCGGGGCCATCTTCGTGGCCATCAGTCTCGTCGCACTGGCGGGTTTTGCCTGGCCCTTCGTGCTGCCCGCGTCGCGCGATCAGTCGACTGTGTGGGTCGCCGTCATCGTGTGTCTTCTTGTGCCGATCCTGGCCATCGTCGCAGTCATCATCGCCGACCGAGGAGTGACCGGCTCGCCCGACGCGGCAAAGTTTGTGGCAATGCTTGGGCTCCTGGCCGCTGCGGGAGCCGTTGTTCGCCTCTTTGCTTCGGCGGCCGGAGGCATAGAGGCGGTTTTTGTCATTCTTATCATTGGCGGTGCCGTATTCGGCCCGCGCTTCGGTTTCTTGCTCGGTGCCGTGACCATTGGGGTATCGGCCCTCGCTCTCGGCCTGCTCGGGCCTTGGGTGGGGTTTCAGATGTTCGCCGCGGCCTGGGTGGGCGCCGGTGCCGGATTAGTCAGTCGCGGCGTCCGGCTACTCACGAGACGCGCGTCGGCACGACATCGTCGCTGGAGCGAACTCGGTGTCCTGGTGACCTTCGGGGTCATTTCCGCCTACGCCTATGGCGCGCTACTGAACCTCTGGTTTTGGCCTTTTGCCGTCGGCAGCGAGACCAGCATCTCCTACGTCGCCGGCGCAGACATTGCGACCAACGTGTCGCACTTCGTCGTCTACACGCTCGTCACCTCAACGGCCACGTGGGACACCGTGCGCGCGGTGACGACCGTGATCGGATTGATCGCGCTCGGGCCGGCCATTATGGCCGGTTTGCGCCGGTCAAAACTCGGACGCTGAGGGTTTCGATACGCGTTGCGCGCTACTCAACCAGCTGGATCGGCTGCGCGCTAGACCGAGAAGTACGTGGCCTCGGGGTGATGGAACACGAAGGCATCAGTGGACTGCTCGGGGTGCAATTGCAGCTCCTCAGAAAGTTCAACGCCTACGCGCTCGGGACGCAGCAACTCAACGACCTTGCGGCGATCCTCCATGTCGGGGCACGCGGGATAGCCCAGTGAGAATCGGGCGCCTCGGTAGTCGAGCTTGAACATGCCGGCCAGGTCTGCGGGATCCTCGGCGGCAAAGCCCAGCTCCTCACGGATGCGCGCGTGCCAGAATTCGGCGAGCGCCTCGGTCAGCTGCATCGCGAGGCCGTTGAGCTCCATGTAGTCGCGGTAAGAGTCGGCGGCAAAAAGCTCTCCCGTCACGCGACTCACCTGATCGCCAAAGGTCGCCAGCTGGATCGGCAAGACATCGGCGCGGCCCGAGTCGGCGGCGGCAACAAAATCCGCCAAACACAGGTGTCGATCTCTGGTCTGCCTTGGGAAGGTAAATCTCAGTCGTTCGGTGCCGAGTTCACCGGCCGACCCGCCGTCGGGGGCGAGCACGCCCGCAACGCCGTTCACGCCGTGCATGTCATCGCCGTGGTGACGCACGATGATGTCTCGACCATCCGAGACCACCGGAAAGTAGCCATAAATGACCGACGCATCTGCAATGCCTTCAGCCAGAATTCGATCGAGCCAGTAGCGCAGTCGTGGTCGGCCCTCGGTGTCAACAAGTTTCTCGTAGCTGACGCCGTCGTCACCCCGACCCGGCTTGAGACCCCACTGGCCCATGAACGTGGCGCGCTCGTCGAGGAACGCGGCGTAGTCACCCAGGGCAACGCCCTTGACGATGCGCGTGCCCCAGAAGGGTGGCACCGGAATCTCGTTATCGGTGATCACATCGGACCGCGCCGGAATGTTCTCTGGCTCGGTCACGACAAGCTGTGACGGGCGATGGATGCGCTTCTTGAGCGCGGGAAGATTGACGGTCGCCGGGTCGGCACCACGGGCCACGGCAACGAGAGGCTCCATCAGTGCGAGCCCCTCGAAGGCATCACGTGCATAGCGCACCTCGCCGTCAAACAGGGCCGCCAGATCTTCCTCAACGAACGCGCGCGTGAGCGCCGCGCCGCCCAGAATGACGGGCCACCGTGCGGCTAGTCCGCGGCTATTCAGCTCGAGCAAGTTCTCTTTCATCACCACGGTGGACTTAACGAGCAAACCGCTCATGCCGATCACATCGGCGTTGTTCTCTTCAGCCGCCTCGATGATTTCATTGATTGTTTTTTTGATGCCGATGTTGACGACGTCATAACCGTTGTTCGTCAAAATGATATCGACCAGGTTCTTGCCGATGTCGTGCACATCACCGCGGACGGTGGCCAGTACAATCTTTCCCTTGCCGGCCTCTTCGGACTTCTCCATGAACGGCTCGAGCAGGGCCACCGCCTGCTTCATGACCTCTGCTGACTTGAGCACGAAGGGCAATTGCATTTCACCCTTGCCAAAGAGCTCACCCACGATCTGCATTCCCGAGAGAAGGTTGTCGTTGATGATGGCCAGCGGGGACATGCCGTCTGCTCGCGCCTGTTCGAGGTCTTCGGCGAGGCCTTTTGCATCGCCATCGATAATTCGGCGAGCCAGACGCTCGCTCACCGGCAGAGCCGCCATTTCGATGGCGCGCTGATCCCGAATGGCGGCGGCGTCAACACCCGCAAACGTGTCGAGCATCAGCTCGAGCGGATCATAGGTAACGTTGCCGTCGGCATCGAATTCTCGACGGTCCCAAACGAGATCGAGTGCGACTTTGCGCTGCTCATCGGGAATGGATGCCAGGGGAACAATCTTGGCCGCGTCGACAATTGCCGAATCCAGCCCGGCCCCCATGGCTTCGTGCAAAAAGACAGAGTTCAAGACGGTGCGCGCGGCCGGGTTGAGTCCGAACGAGACATTCGAGACGCCCAGGGTCGTGTGCACGCCGGGGTAAAGTGCGGTGAGTTGGCGAATGGCCTCGATGGTCTCGATGGCGTCACGACGCGTCTCTTCTTGGCCGGTCGCAATGGGAAAGGTGAGGCAGTCCACCAGAATGTCGTCGACGCGCATGCCCCACTCGTTCACGAGCGTGTCAATGAGGCGTGAGGCGATGCGCAGTTTGCCCTCGGTTGTTCGCGCCTGTCCCTCTTCGTCAATCGTGAGGGCCACCACGGCGGCACCGTGCTCTTTGACGAGCGGCATAATGCGCGCAAACCGAGATTCGGCACCTTCGCCGTCTTCAAAGTTCACCGAATTCACGATGGGGCGGCCACCGATGAGCTCCATGCCGGCCTGCAGAACTGCGGGTTCAGTTGAGTCCATCACCAGGGGCAGCGTGGAGGCGCTGGCAAACCTCGAGACAATCTGTTGCGCATCGGCCACACCGTCGCGCCCCACGTAGTCGACACACACGTCGAGAACGTGGGCGCCGTCGCGAATTTGGTTTCGCGCAATGTCGACGCAATCGTCCCAGCGTTCCTCGAGCATTGCTTCGCGGAACACCTTCGATCCGTTGGCATTCGTGCGTTCGCCGATCGCCAAGAAGGCATTCTCTTGAATGAACGAGACGTGTTGATAGAGGCTGGCGACACCGTTGTCGTTGACGGGCGTGCGCGGGATGGCCCGCGCTGTTCCCACCCGTTCGACCACGGCACGCAGGTGCTCAGGCGTCGTGCCACAGCACCCGCCCACGAGAGCGAGCCCGTACTCTTTCACAAACTGTTCGTGGGCAGTGGCCAACTGGTCAGGCGTCAAGGGGTAGTGCGAACCGTCAGAAGTGAGCACGGGGAGGCCGGCATTGGGCATACACATAACGGGAATGTTGGCGTGCCGTGAGAGGTGACGTAGGTGCTCACTCATCTCGGTGGGTCCCGTCGCGCAGTTGAGGCCAATCATGTCGATGCCGAGCGGCTCAAGCGCCGTGAGTGCGGCACCAATCTCGCTGCCCATCAACATCGTGCCCGTGGTCTCGACCGTCACCTCGACAAAAATCGGCAACCGAATACCCGTCTCAGCAATTGCCTGCTTGCAACCGTTAACGGCGGACTTGGTCTGTAAGAGGTCTTGAGACGTCTCAATCAGGAAGGCGTCGGCACCGCCCTGAATGAGTCCCACGGCCTGCTCGGCAAAGGTCGACTTGAGATGGGCGTAGGTCGTGTGGCCCAAGCTGGGAAGCTTGGTTCCGGGACCCATCGATCCCAAGACCCAGCGCACGCGGCCATCGTCGGCCTCATACTCTTCGCACACCTCGCGGGCCAGCCGCGCGCCCTCGTGCGCGAGCTCGGTAATACGATGCTCAATTCCGTAGTCCGAGAGATTTGACCAGTTCGCGCCAAACGTGTTTGTCTCGACGCAATCGATGCCCACATCGAGGTAGGCCCCGTGAATGGCCCGAATGATGTCGGGTCGACTCACATTCAGAATCTCATTGCATCCCTCGAGCTGCTGATAGTCGTCCATCGTGGGAGCGTGCTCTTGCAGCATCGTTCCCATCGCGCCGTCGCCCACAACAACGCGCTCGGCGAGAGCCGTCATCAACCCCTGAGAGCGTGGGGGAAGAGAGGATTCGGACACAGGGTTAAGTTTAGGCTCGGCACCTCGGGGCGCCGACCACCGGCGCACTCGGCGCACCTCGCACACCCGGCATGCGCGGCAGAGCCCCGCCCATGCTCAGTCCGTCGCAGCTAGGCCGTGGGCGCATCCTGAGCCCGCAGGGCGCGGAACGCTGCATAATCGCTGTCGACCAGATCTGCGTAGCCGAGCGCGTAGTCAGCAATGGCGTCATCAAATGCCTTGCCCTCGTCAAGATAGCCCGCGATAAGCGACGCATCCCCGGCGCGCGCGTGTGCCCGAGCCAACGCTGCCGCGCAGACGGCGGCATAGGCCTCAAAAGACGAGC
>CAFBMB010000028.1_pt1 | contig 13332 bp, 16 predicted proteins | sample 7268381 | NCBI WGS metagenome assembly CAFBMB01 (sample SAMEA6814053, study PRJEB35770) | freshwater metagenome | biome: Freshwater; feature: Freshwater reservoir; material: water | place: Czech Republic | collected 2017-05-23 | depth 30m m
CATTCTCCGCGGAATGACAAAGTAGGTTCGACGGACTCCCCTATTCATTGCACGAGTGGCGTGCCATAGTGGGACATGGCTAAAAAGAGACCATCAGTGCGGGCGGCGTGGGTTTTTGCCATCGTCGGATTTGTCACGACTCCGCTTTTGCTTTTTTTCGAAGTGACGTCGCTGTTTTTGGTCGCCATGATTCTTTACGAATCGTCAAATCCTGTAATCGTCAAGGTGCTCTTTGTCATTGGCGTTATTGGCATCGCCGCCCTAGCCCTGCTCTTGCCGCTTTTCGCGGTTTTTTCAGAAAAGGCGATTGGCGCCCGAGTGATTGCGGCCATTTCAATTGCCGGTTGGCTCGTCGCTCAGCTCTACTACCTAGGAATGGCCACTGGCCTCTGCAGCTTCCAGGGTTGCTTCCCCGCCTAAGCAGTCGGATCACGTGACTTCGCACGCTACGAATACCCCAATCGGTCGAATGGTCTCCGTAGAAAGCGAGCACTATTCATGAGCTCCGCCACCCCCGTTCCTGCACGCAAAGTAGGCCTGCTCTCTGCCAGCGCACTGGGGGTTGGCGGCATGATGGGTGCTGGTCTCTACACACTTCTCGGGTTAGCTGCCACCACCACGGGGCCATGGTTGCCGATGGCTTTTCTTATTGCGGGGTTTGCTGCCGTTTTTTCTGTTTACTCCTACGCAAAAATGGGAGCCGCGTTTCCCAGCAGTGGCGGCCCGGCGAACTTCATTCTTAAGCAGTTTGGTCATTCCATCGTCTCGGGTGGTGTGAATGTTTTTCAGTACATCTCTTACCTGATTGCGACTGCCCTCTACGCCGCTGGCTTCTCTGAGTATGTGGGCGCGTTGTTTGGCACCACGTTTCCCGGTTGGACATCCCGCCTGATTGGCCCCGCCGTGATCGTCGTGTTTGCGGCAATTAATGTTTTGGGGTCTCAGCTCGTTGGTAAGGCCGAGACATACATTGTTGCCGTCGAGCTAGTGATTCTTGTGGGCTTCATGGTCTTTGGTTTTTTCAGAGCAGATTTCAGTAACATCACGGTGGCAAGTTCCGCCGGTGTGAGTTTCATCGGGATCCTCACGGCCTCAGGATTGCTTTACGTCACCTACCAAGGATTTGGTGTGGTCGCCAATGCTTCTGGCGCCATGGCCCGTCCCAAAAAAGAATTGCCTCGGGCCATGTTCATCGGGCTGGCGATTGTTGCGGCCATTTATCTCACGGTGAGCACGCTCGTTGTTTTGCTTCTCCCTCAAGCCCAAATATTGGCAGATTCGGGCCATGTACTTGCCGATGCTGGTCAAGCGGTTTTGGGGCGACTGGGCTTTGTGCTTGTCTCCGGTGCCGCCATATTGGCCACTGCCTCGGCCGTCAACGCGACCATCTTTGCCGCCTCTAACATCGGTGGATTTCTTGCTCAACAGAAACAGTTGCCACAAGCGTTCCAGCGCAAGCTGGCCGGCAAGATTCCCGTTTCTCTCATCATCTCTGCTGTCGTAATTATTGTGCTCGTCGCTTTCTTCCCCCTTTCCGCTGTGGGACAAATGACGAGCCTGGCATTCCTCTTTGTCTATGCCATCGTGAGCTTGGGACACCTGAAGCTAAGAGCCCAAACCGGTGCGCGCGCGTGGCCGCTCGTAACCGCGATAGTCATTAACGCGGTGATGTTCGTGGCGCTGCTCATCGATGCCATCCGTACAGGGCCAGCCGCGTCATGGATTGTGTTGATCGTGGCGTTGCTGGGTAGCTTCGCCTACGCCTGGATTCGTTCGCGACGGGCACAGCTCGCGCCACCCGACCCGGAGTAACGGCGAGGCTTCTGCAACGGGCAGTTTGTTCGCGATAAAAATCCGTCAGGTTGATAGCCTACGAAGTCTCCGGCGGCCCAAGCGGGTCACTGTCGTCGGTTGCCAAGAAGGCGCGCAGGGTGTCGTCGGCCGTGGCAACAATGGCGTAGGTCTGAGCAATAAGTTGCTCGGCCGACTGCGAGCTGAGCAAATCGAATCGATCGAGTTCGCCGATCGGGAGGGCGCCGGCCAACTGCCAACACGCGTCCATCGGGTCGTCGCTCAATTCGATGTCGGCACCGTACTGGAGTTCACCAAACTCACTCGCGAAGGCGAGGAGTTTGCGAACCTGTGATTCGAGATGAACGCGCGACGGCATCAGGCTGTCATCCCAGACCAAATCGGGAATCAGGTCGATGTCGGCAATGGGGTAGGGATCATCGGGCAACCAGGAGTTGACGCTAAACCTCTGCGACCCAAACGACTCGAGCCCCAGGAATTCGCCGGTGGCGCCGATCTCGGTGACCTGTGCAATGGTGCCGATTGACATGCGGCCTTCGCCGCCGCCTACTTCTAATCCGCGCGCGATGCCCACCACGCCGAACTCGGGCTTTTCAGCGCCCATCAGGTCGCCGAGCAGTTTGAGATAGCGCTCTTCAAAAATGCGCAGGTTCAGCGGCATGGCTGGCATCAACAGCGAGCCGAGCGGGAACATGGGCATGGTGGTCATCGCACTACCAGCCCATGGTTCCGGGGGCGCCTTTGAAGGGTCCGGAGATGTTGCTCGTGATCCAGCCGCCGTAGAAGTCGCCTTCTTGAGGAGTGACGATTTCGTCTCCGACTCGACATTCGTCGACCCGGCTGGCGTAGAGAGCAACTTTGCCCGCCAACGACTCGAAGCCCTTGGAGGGGTTCTCATAGGTCCACGCACCGCCACTAATCACACCGCCGGGCGTCACAAGGTCGAAATAGCTCGCCATCCCCTTGAATTCGCAATAGGAGCTACCACTCGCGGGGACCAAGACCCCCTCGGCGAAGTCCGCGATGGGCAGGTAATAGGTCGGCGGATGAGATGTTTCCAACACGCGAACGGCACCTCTCGTCGAGACCAGCGTCATGCCGTGATGGACGACCGAGATGTTAGCCGTAACGGGCTCCACGCGAGGAGGGCGAGGATAATCCCAGACCGACTCTTTCTGTGATTCAGGCACTCGATGCGTTACCAGGGCATGGCGCGGTCAAAATCGACCGCCGCGTCCGTGGGATTCTCGGGCAGATCAGTACCTCCCGAGCGAACGCAAATCCACTGCAACTCCTTCGCCTCGCTCGGATCGCAGCGCCACGTGATCCAGGTCTCGGGACTGACGCGCACAACGGACCCGGCAACAACATCCACCACGTCATCGTTGAGTCCCATTTGACCCTTACCGGCCAAGAAGATGTAGAGCTCTTCGGTGGCGGAATGCTTGTGCCAGTATCCACACTCTTCGCCGGCGACGAGGGAGTTCACCGTCATGCCGATGTACTGCATGTCCATCTCGTGATCGACTACTCGGCGTCCTTCGCGAAGAGGGAAAACATCAAAACCACCGACGTGGCTGCGCCAGGCGTCAGGAGCACCAACATTGAGAACTTCGTATCCAGTCATAGACCTAGCGTAGGGACGGACCCCCCAAAGTCCAACGCCACGCCCCACCCGGTGCGCTCCATAATTGTCGTATGACTGAGAAAGTTACCGGCCCCGCGTCCTACTTCCCGTCGATTGAGAAGAAGTACGGCAAACCCATCGACCACTGGATGACACAGCTCGACGCCGTCCGCGACGAGACCCACATGACGCAGGTCGCCTACCTCAAAGACACGCATGAGATGGGTCACGGGCACGCCAACGCCATCGTGCACGTGTATCGGCACAACGGGCTCTAGTCGCAGCAGACGCGGGTCGAGTAAAGCCGTCTTCTCAGGGCTTCACGCCGAGGGGCCTAACTAAGTAAAGTTGTGGCATGACGACACAACGACTCCGACGTTTTTCTGCGGCAGCCGCTCTCGCCCTCGTGTTGGGCGTGGCGCTCTCCGCGTGTGGCACGGTAAGAGAAAACGTCGGCGAACGCAATGCCGCCAATCTCGACACCTTCATGTGCATCAGCAACTACTCCGGCCAAAAGGTTGTGGTCTCCAAGAAAGCTCGAGTCGACAGCAGCTCCGTCACGATGCAATCAGGGGATGTATTCTGCCAGGACTCGGCGGGTGGAATCATCATGAGCGACGAATCGGTCTACATCACCTTTGTCGACCGCAACCCCGTGCCCCAGGAATCAATTACGTGGGGAAATCCCTGGATCGGCCAGCCGTACATTGGCATCAACGGTCAGGAATACGGACTTCGAGAGGACCAGAGCGGCAACGTGACCGTGAGCGACCTCAACTACACAATTAAGCGCTCTCTCGACACCGACTTCAAGGTGCTCAGCCTGTCGCTCCTGCCTTAGTCACCATGCGAGGGCCGCGGCTGCCGAGGGCTAACTACCAGAGCATCCCGCGGTCCATGTCGCGCGTGGCATCGTTGGGAAACTCGGGCAGCTCGGTGCTTCCCGCGCGAATGCACAGCCAGCGCAGCTGTCCGGGGCTATCCGGGCGAGCGCGCCACGTGCGCATCACGTTCTGACCAACACGCACCACGGATCCAGCCTCAACCTCGACGAGATCATCGCCGAGGCCCATCTGTCCGCGTCCCGCGATGAACACGTAAATCTCTTCGACGTCGGAATGGTCGTGCCAGTAGCCCGCTTCTTCACCGGGTTCGAGGGCGTTTACCGTCAAGCCAATGTATTGGTTCTTCATTTCGTGGTCGACCACACGGCGGCCGTCGCGCGAGGTATCCGGGCGGAATCCGCCAAAATAGTCGCGCCACTGGTCCGGAGCTCCAACATTGATTACTTCGTAATGTGCCATAGGACTCATCATGAGTCAGACCACCGCGTAAGGCAATAGGCGGGCGCACGTGTCATCACGTGGTGCTCAGCACTGTATTGCTCGGCTTAAACTAGGGGTAGCGACTTTATTCAGACTCACGGCCCTCCGTGCGCGCCCACAGAATCGGACAATGCCCGTGCTCAACGTCAAAGACCTTGAGCTGCGCGTGGGTGCGCGAGTGCTGATGTCAGACGTGTCTTTTCGCGTCTCGAACGGCGACAAGATCGGCCTCGTCGGCCGCAACGGCGCCGGCAAGACGACACTCACCAAGACGCTCGCCGGTGACCTTGTCGCCGCGGGGGGAACCATCGAAGTGGGCGGCGAAATCGGCTACCTGCCTCAAGACCCGCGCTCAGGCGATCCCGAAGAACTCGCGCGAACACGCATTCTGAACGCCCGCGGTCTGGGTGAACTGGTGAAGGGCATGGCCGAGAACAGCCTGCTGATGGGTGACCCGGACGAAGACGTGGCCGCCGAGGCCATGCGCAAATATGGCACCCTCTCGGATCGCTTCGATGCCCTGGGCGGTTACGCTGCCGAGGCAGAGGCCGCAGCGATTGCCTCAAACCTCAAGCTGCCCGATCGCATTCTCGACCAGCCGCTCAACACCCTCTCGGGTGGTCAGCGCCGGCGCATCGAGCTGGCCCGCATCCTGTTTTCGGGTGCCGACACCATGCTGCTCGACGAACCGACGAACCACCTCGACGCCGACTCGGTCACCTGGCTGCGTGACTTTCTCAAGGGTTATCAGGGCGGCCTGATCGTGATTAGTCACGACGTGGAGATCGTGGGTGAGACCGTAAACCGCGTCTTCTATCTGGATGCCAACCGCCAGGTCATCGACATCTACAACATGAACTGGAAGAACTACCAGAAGCAACGCGAGCAGGATGAGCAGCGCCGCAAGCGCGAGCGCGCCAACGCCGAACAGAAAGCCACGACACTGCAGACCCAGGCGGCCAAGATGGGGGCGCGCGCCTCGGGTGCCGTGGCGGCCAAACAGATGGCGCGTCGCGCCGAGACACTGCTGGCGGGACTCGACGAGGTGCGCCAAAGCGACAAGGTGGCCAAACTGCGTTTTCCCGACCCCGCGCCCTGCGGCAAAACTCCCCTCATGGCCACCGACCTCTCGCGGTCTTATGGATCACTCGAGATCTTTACCGCGGTTGACCTTGCCATTGACCGCGGTTCGCGCGTGGTGATTCTGGGCTTCAACGGTGCCGGCAAGACCACGCTGCTGCGCATCCTGGCCGGCGTTGACCAGCCCGATACGGGCGAAGTCATCGAGGGTCATGGCCTCAAGGTGGGCTACTACGCCCAGGAGCACGAGACACTGCGCGTGCAGGATTCGGTGTTGCAGAACATGGTGTCGGCCGCCGCACACATGACCGAGACCGAGTGTCGCAAGGTGCTGGGGTCGTTCCTGTTCAGCGGGGATGACGTGCTCAAGCCCGCGGGCGTGCTCTCGGGAGGCGAAAAGACGCGCCTGGCGCTGGCCATGCTCGTGGTCTCGAGCGCAAACGTGCTGCTGCTCGACGAGCCCACCAACAACCTCGATCCCGTCTCGCGCGAGGAAATTCTCGGCGCACTGGCCAGCTACAAGGGTTCTGTCGTTCTCGTCTCACACGACCCCGGCGCCGTGGAGGCCCTTAACCCCGAGCGCGTGTTGATTCTGCCCGACGGCGTCGAAGACCACTGGAACAAGGACTACGCCGAACTCGTTGAGCTGGCTTAGCCAGCACCTGGTTTCGCGGTCCGTATCGACAAGACGGATGTTTACTAGTTGACTAATCTCGTGACCGAACAGCGGATCAGTTTTACCCTCAATGGGCTCGTGCACGAGATGAACAGTCAGGCCGACGGAATTCTGCGCGCTCAGTTCTCGCTGACCTACAGTCAATTTTTGTTCCTGCAGGTTCTCGCAGAGGGCCAACCGCTCGACATCACACACCTTGCCGAAGCACTGAACGTGACCAAAGCGGCCGTGAGCAAGCGCATCGAATGGTTCGTCGGTCGAGACCTGGTAGTCACAAGTCGTGAAGCGGGCAACGCCAAAAGGGTATTGGTGTCGCTGACAACGCAGGGACTTCGGCTGGCTCAAACATCCGGTGATTTTCTGGAGCGCGAATTTCTCAGTGCCATGAGCGATGCGCCGGGTGTCGATTTCTCGATGCTCAATGGGCAGCTCGGGCAACTTCTGGCGCACCTGAAAAAAATCAAACCGGCGCTGGGTGACGTGCACGCGGAGTGAAGCGGCGCACATCGTCACCAACCATCCGGTTGAGAGCCTTTTACCCAGGGAGACGAGCGGAATTCTTCAGTAAGTTAGCGTGTGTGCAGGTAAATAATTCACGGTTCGCGGAACGCGTGCCTTCAGCATCCCGAACCCTGCCCCACCGCACCCTGCGCGCCGGACTTGCCGCACTGCTTTTCGCCACGGTCGCTGTTTCAGCGGCCGCCTGCTCGTCGTCAGGGATGTCTCTCGACGACATGGGCAAACTGCGCAACATCGACGGCGGCACGGCGATGACCATTCCCGCGCTGTGGGCCGGCACGTCAAGCGACGGCACCGAAGTGGGCGGCATCGAGGCCGCCGTGGTCAAGGTGCTCGCCCACAAGGATGGCGTGAATCCGGTTGACTTGATCTCTATTGACTCTGCCGGGGCCGGGCCCCAGTGGCGCGCAGCGACCGTGCAAGCCGCCGCCGTTGCCACTCTGCTGAGCGCGCGCAATCCGCAAGACATCGATCTCGGATTCACGGTGACGGGCCCCATCGACGGCCCTTCCGCGGGCGGAATTCTGACCGTAGGCATCTTGGCGAATCTCACCCAGACGCCACTGCTTCGCGGCGTCACCATGACGGGAACAATCTCGCCCGACGGATCCATCGGCGAAGTCGGTGGCGTTCCCACCAAACTGGCCGCCGCCGCCGCCGCGGGATACACAACAGCCGTGGTGCCCGAGGGTTCGTTCCTGGGCATGGATGAGAAAACTGGGACCCAATTCACTGTCGCCGACGTCAAGAAGTCACTCGGAATCACGGTCGTGCCCGTGCGGACGGTCTTTGAGGCCTTCACGACACTCACGGGAGAGGTTTACGCGGCGGCCCCGCCCGTGCCCGTCGAACCGTCAGCCTCGTCCGAGGCGGCCATCGAATCAACCACTCGGGCCATGGCGTCTCGACTCGCCATAGCCGTGGCGTCAGCTCCCGCCGGCATAGATTCCGACACCCTTCAGCTAGCCACAAGCAGCGTGGCCACGATGCAGTCCCAGATTGTCCTCAACGAGTGGGCACGTGCCTACGGAGTGGGCGCCTTCGCCTACCTGCGTTTGGCCAGAGCATCCGGGGCGGCCGAAGCCCAAGGCTGGGTCGATGCGCAGGGCATCGATGCGGCCAAGACGCGACTGCAGACTGAGGTTCAGACGGCCCTGGCCGAAGCCACGGCGGCACGGGATAGTGCCGTGGCCAACGTTGGATCGCAGCTCGAAGACGTGATTTACCTGCCCGGAGCCTTGGGATGGGCCACCTACGCCATTGCCTCCTATCAAGGCGTGCTCGATGATCTCGCCGTTTCTACATCAGCCGACGCGATTGTCAGAGCGGGTCGAATCCTTTCTGAAGAACGGGTTGGTGTTCGCGACATGCTGCCCGATGCGCTCACGGTGCTCGCGGGCATGCCGTCACGCACGCGCGTCCCGTCTGAAAAGGTGCGCACCTTTATGGCCGGCTACGCCGACCTGCTCGAGCGGGCCGGTGACGCCAACGTTGACTACTACGTCACACTCGCCGGAAACGATCTGCGGGCAGACGGCACGTTTGCTGACGACGCGATGACCGCGTCGATCGCACAGCTCAAAAAGAACATCGCGGCCGCCCCTGAGCCCACCACAATGGACGAAACCCTGACCGCTACCGCAACGGCGCTCACCTATTACGTGATGTCCACCGGCTACCTTGCAGGTGCACAGTCGTACGGACTGGAACTGAGGGACGCCGATCTGCGCGCCAGCGCCTTCAGTCAGATGATGGACAAAGCCGTTGATTCCGGTGCTGTCACCGTCGAGGCCTTTGCTGACTGGTTGCGGGCCGAGGACCTCACCGTGGGCTATCCCCTCTGGTGTTCGCGCTGGGGCACTGCGGGGGCCATCGAGTATCGTGGTACCGCGCAAGCAGGCAATGCCGCGTGGGTGGGGCTGAACGAGACCTGGTACGACGCTGTGAGCCTATTTATGCTGACCGCCATATCGAGCGAAGGAGCGAGTGATGCCACAAACACTGGTTGATTTTGGCACCGTCTCGAACGTGGGCCTCGAAACGTCACCCGTCGCCGAAGCCCTCGCCGGCCTGCGCGCTAACGAAGCCCGGTACTTCATGAAGAAGTACACGCACGCCTTCGCGACCCAGCCCGTCGGCGAGGCGCCCGAGATTCTTGAGCGCATCCAGCAGATCCTTGCCGAACGAGAGATTGTCATTGCTTCACGGCCACTCGAAGTTTCTGACTTCACGGTCGACGGCATTCGCATGTCTTACGTCTTTTATGAAAGCGGCCTCGCCATCAACGTGATGTACACCGTTGCGGATGCCAAAAAACGCGCGGTCGGGTTCAAGCTTTCGCAGGGCATGGAGGTTCCCGAGGAGCTCGCGACAAAATTCAAGTTCGCCCGGCAGAAGTCATCGCTTGCGGGCGAAATCCGCGGATCGTTCTTTGTGATCAAGGGCGAGTACTAGAGACGTTCGCGAATGAAAGCGACCCGTTCGTCGACGGGCAACCCGGGAACGGCCACCGTGTCGAAACCGAGCTCCGCGTAGGTAGCGACAATGGCGTCGTGAATGCCCCGCTGATCCTCGTCGTCTTCAATGCGAGAACCGTCATCGTGCAGCGGAAGCGGGTCGAGAACGAACACGCGTCGATAGGACGCGCGGCGTGCGGCGGCGGCGAGCGCGGGGTCAACGATGAGGTTTAAGAATCGCTCGTACGCCAAGCCGTCGGGAACTCCGCGATCAAAAAACACGGTTTCGCCCTGCTCGAGCTCTGACTCCCGAGCCAGCTGACGCTCAAGAATCTGCTGTTGAAACCATTCGCCATCGGCCCGAATGTCATCTGCGGACCGTCCCGCAACCATTTCCTCGTCGAGAATTGCTCGCGCCTGCTCAGGTACCACCCGCATTCCCATCTTGTGGAGTCGGTTAATGACGGTGGTCTTTCCCGAACTCGGACCCCCCGTGATGACGAACCAGCTATTGCGTTCGGGCACGTTCGTTGCTTGCGGGTCACGGGCACTCGTCACGGTTAGGGCCTCTCGGCGCGCAGGACCAACATAAACTGACCGCCCCCCGGCTGTGCCTCAACGGCAAACGAAACGTCGGGTGCATATCGCGAGAGGCGATCCAGCAGCCAGTCGGCGGCCCGTTGGGCATCTTGCGCATCCGGACACCGGGCAACCACCTCGCGGCCACCCTTGCGCGCGAGACGTTCGACGACGGCCACAATCGGCGCCGGGTCAACCACAAACAGGTCGGGCGCCCACGGCACCACGGGAGCAGTTTTGCCCCGCTGGGTGTTGCACGCCCGGTGCGCCAAACGCTCAACGGCTCGCTCGCCCTTCTTGGCTCTGGCCGTGGCATACGAATCGACGCTCGGCCCTTGGTCGGCATTCACCGATGCGCTGGGGTCAACCGGCGCATCGCACAGCCAGCAGCGCCAGCCGTCGCGCTCGCCTACCTCGTTCAGATCACTCATAACAGCAGATTACGTGACCAGCGGGGGGTTTACCGGCGGCGAGAACCGGGCTAGCCTTTTCGGATGGACCGGCGCACCTTTATTTCGAGCGCCGTCGGTTTGGGCGCGACGGCGCTGTTGTGTGGTTGCGCGCGCCTGTCACCAAGTGACCTCGCCGCAACGGCGCTTCCGCAGGCGAGCTTGGGCCCGCTTCCCGTCACCGCGCCCGGACCGCAAGTCATCCCCTTTGATGCCGGCAGAATAGTTCGCCAAGGTGTTCCCAGCGGACCCATCTACGGATTGCCCGAAGGAAGTAAAGACATCGTTGCGTGGACCGTCGACGACGGGTTCAACTCCGATGTCACGGTCGCGTATGCCGAATTCGTTCGCGACTCTGGCATCCGCATGTCGTTCTTTGTGTGCGGAAAAGCTGAAAGTTGGGCTAATGCGGCACCCATCCTGCGACCCCTGGTTGAGTCCGGGCAGGTGCAAATGGCCAATCACACCCACATGCACTCCAACCTGCTCAATCTCTCGGATGGCCAAATTCAGGCTGACCTCATGGAGAACCACGAAATTATTCGCGGCCTTTTCGGCGTTGATGCCAAACCCTATTTTCGACCACCCTTTGGTTTCTATGACGACCGGGTAGCGGCCGCCGCGGCTGGTGTCGGATACACCGTTCCCGTGCTCTGGAATGCCACCCTGTCTGATTCCGGAGAAATCCCTCCGCCCACGCTGATGCAATTCGCCGACCGCTACATGAAGGCCGACAATATTGTGCTCGGCCACGCAAACGCCTGGCCGGTGACCACTCTCTACCCGCAATTGTTGCGAATTCTCGAAGACCGCAACCTGATGGCCGTCACTCTCAACGATGTTTATGGAGCGTAATCGATGACTGACTCTGCGCGTCGACGACGCACATCACCGGGCGCGATTATTGGCTCTATTGCCGGAGGGCTGGGAGTAGGAATAGCCCTCACTTTCGGTGGCCTCACTCTCATTAATGGAGAGATTCCCCTTCCCCTGCCCACGCCCACCCCGACCGTGACTCCCCAAATTCTGCCCAGCGAGGCGTGGGCCCAGGCGACCGCCCCCGCGTTGCCCGTTTCGGTAACACCGCCGGCGACAAAACTCGTGCTGGGCGAAGCGGGTCAAGTCGAGCTCGCCCTCGGCAAAGGATTATCCGCGCTCATCTCACTCACTGCGGGAACTCCCACACAGGCCTCGGATGCTGACCTCAAAATACTGCGAAAAGTTACGCCGCAGCTCACGGGCATGAACGTCTTTTACCTTCCGATAACTGTCACAAAAGTTGCCGGTGACCCGCTCAGCGGTGTCATGCTTGATCCCGTGATTTTTGGCGTGACGAGCGACAACATCGTCGTGCAACAGCTCACCATAGTCGACTGGAGGGCATGTCGCGCGGGCCCGTTGCCCGCCGCAATCGACCAGCCCGGCTCGGCCGTCACGTTGTGCTTTGCCGCTGCCGCCGCGACCGATGCACCGGCAGCCGTCGGCATCGAGTTTTCACAATCGGGTGGCCCCTACGATGCGGCCAAGGACACCGCGATCAGTTGGCTTCCGAAAGCCTAGACAGCCGCTGGCGGCCCCGACTAGACCCCGCCGCCACCGCCACCACCGCCGCCACCGCCTGAGAATCCGCCGCCGCCCGAACCGCCGAACGACGAGCTGGAATTGCTCGACGCCCACGACGTCGCGACAGACGACGAGAGGCTCACCACCGATTGACTAAACACCAGGGCCGCGAAGGCGTCGTTGCCGCTGTACCACGTCGGTGAGGTATTGGCCTGATCGTATGTCTTCGCCAAGACATCGGCCCACTCCCGTTCGAGGCCGAAAAGGATGGCATACGGCAACACGCGTTCCGTTAGCTTGACCATTTGTTTTGCACTATCCGCCTTCACCGGCACGCGAACGGCGCCCTTCGGGCTCTGTAAAACGCGAAGTCGGTCGGCCTCAGCCAAGCGAATGTATTCACGAAGGCCGAGCAATTTGTCGCGCTCGAGGGCGCCCTTTTCGGTCAGGGGAGCCGCCGGCCTCACAACAACAAGGCCGGCAATGACGAACAGCCACGACAGTCCCAGCGCCCACGACGTGAAATCGCCGCCGAGTCCAGCATCAGAAACCGAGAGCCCCGTCCACCACAAAGCAACCAACGTAAAGATAATCACCGCACCCATAATCCGACGCATGCCCGAGCCTTTGCGCTCACGCAATCCGCTCGTCAGCATGTCACGACCGACAGTCCGGCGAAGTGCCGCAAGGCGCGATCCCCGTGCCGAATCGGCCGTTGTCGTGCTGACCGGGTCGAAAGCTGTGCCTCCTTCACCAAAGAAGGCGTTCACAAAGTTTGCGTCTGCCGCGGCCAGGCTCGAGGTCTTCTGCCGTTCGAGCAAAAACTGCTCTCGTCTGCCCGAACCGCCGCCTCCGGGGCTAATCATCATGAGGCCCCGGACAGCGAGATCGACGAGTGCCGCCGCAACGGCCCGGCGTGGCTTCTTCATGATGTTGGCCGCGACGAGAGGAGTCATGTCTGGATCGGCCGCGTACTCGGCGATGATGATGCCGCGACCGCGATGGTTGCGCCAGCGCGTCACGCGCAAAACAATACTCAGCACGATTGCGGCATAAAACAGCAGAGCACTGAGCAGGAAGAACCAGCCGGCGGGATCAGAAAAGAGACTCGTCGTTGGCATCACAAACGTTGCCGCATCAAAACCCACCGCCAGGCTGAGGTTTTCGTAGGGCATCAGGCCCGTCGCCCCAAACGTCAGCACAGTATCGCCCGCGGCATTGACCTGCTGAGACATCTCGCCGCAGG
>CAFBMB010000029.1_pt1 | contig 13262 bp, 13 predicted proteins | sample 7268381 | NCBI WGS metagenome assembly CAFBMB01 (sample SAMEA6814053, study PRJEB35770) | freshwater metagenome | biome: Freshwater; feature: Freshwater reservoir; material: water | place: Czech Republic | collected 2017-05-23 | depth 30m m
CAATCAGCACCGCCTTTTCGAGGCGCAGCTGTCGATACTCAACCTCGGTGACATCCTCAAGTTCGGTCGACAACCCCGCCACCCGGGTGAGCGAGACTCGATCAGCGCGATCGAACTGGTCACCGTCGCTCGACGACACTGCCTCATCGCCCGAAAAAAGCGCGGTCGCCTGTCCCGCGAGGGCTTGCGTCGGCGCGCGCGAAAGAATGCGATCGATCAGTTCGTCATGTTCGCGATTAGCCATCCTGCGATAAGGCTAGTGCCGAAAACAGGGGGTTGCACGTGGGCAAAAATGGCATTCTGACGCAAGTGGTTTAGACTTTCCAAGGCGCGCACCGACGATGTGATCGTGTGCCGCATATCTGTGGAGGAAAATCGTGTCATACACCCCCCGGCCAATCGGACGCAAAAAGTCTGCCCGGACCGCTTGGATTGTCGTTGCGATTGTTGCCATCGTGGCCATCGCCGCCATCATCATCGCCATTATCTTTACGTCGAATCAAGTCGGTCCCAACCCCACGCCAACCGTGTCGCCGACACCATCGCCCACGAAGACAGGCACGGCGACCCCCACGGTGACACCCACTCTGAGCCCCACACCTTCGCCCACGGCGAAGCCCAGCCCCAGCGGTTCGGGAAGCCCGAGCCCCAGCCCGAGCGCGAACCCCGCGCAGGCATGGGCAGATCAGACCTATGGCACGTTCGCCACACTCGCCTGGTCACACACCGGTGACGCCGTCGTTCGCCTGCCACAGTTGCTCGGCGGAAAAATCAAAGGCGGCATTCTGACCTTCACCAACAACGCGGCCGACGATTCAGACTTCATCGTTCAGGTCTTCGACCAAAACGGAGACGAAATGGGTGACCCGCTGATCGATCTTCAGGGTGACTATGCCGGCACGGTCGGTTACGGTCTTGCCGCCCCAGAGATTTCGAGCGATTCTGTGCCCACCACCGTGCAGGTGTCGTCAAGCGGAAACTGGGCTGTCGAAATAGCTCCCGTCAGCGCTGCCCCGATGGGCTTTGGCGACTACTCGGGTGACAAGGTTATTCTCATCCCCGCGCCGAAGAACAACACGCTGATCGCAAACTACGGACTAATCGGCGGCCACTTCGGCATGACGTACTACTACCAGAATCAGCTGTTCCAGGTTCTGGTGCCGAATACGGGCGGACAGGTGCCCAACCAATCGTTTGCTCTCAACGGCGTTCCCGGCGTCATCGCCGTTCTGTCGGGCGGACCGTGGTCGGTAGCGCAGCCTAACTAGGAAAGAACCGGTGAGGGAATCGGGAGGTGAGCACTATTTCACCGAACAGCCGAGCAGTGCGTTCACACCCCGATCTATCTCGGTTCGCCTGGCGGGGCACAGTGTCGACGTTTTCACCGGTCCCGGCGTTTTCTCACCCGAACACATCGACCAGGGAACGCAGGTTCTGCTGAGCGAAGGCCACGACCTTCCCGACACCGGAACATTTCTCGACCTGGGCTGTGGCTGGGGACCGCTGGCCCTGGCCATGGCACTCTTGTCTCCCGGGGCGACCGTCTGGGCCATCGACATCAACGAGCGCTCGCGAGAACTTACGGCCCGAAACGCGGCACACCTGGGACTCACCAATGTCATCGTGGCGTCGCCCGCAGAGGTTCCCTCGGACATTTCGTTTGATGTGGTGTGGAGCAACCCACCCATTCGCATCGGAAAAGTCGCGCTGCACGAGATTCTCAGCACCTGGCTGGCGCGACTGACACCCACGGGAGACGCGCTGCTGGTCGTCGCAAAACACCTGGGTGCGCCCTCACTGCTCACCTGGCTGAAGACAGAGTTTTCTGGTCGACGAAACGTCGATCGCATCACCCAGTCGCGCGGTTTTCACCTGATGCACATTGGACGTAGCCTCTCGGGCTAACGAAGGTGCGTGGAATGCCTCGCGCCTGGCGCTGCGCCGCACCGACTGTCGGCATACTTGACACATGGAAGCGCAGGAACGAGTCACGGTGAGTAAACAACCGGACGCATGGAATGCCCAGGTGCTCGCCTCGCAGCCCGACCCGCACTTCATGCAGTCCGAGGCGTGGTCCGACATCAAATCGCCCGACGGATGGCAACCCGAACAGCACAGTGCCCCTCCGCGCGGTGCACGACCCGCTGTGCAGACCTTTCGGCGCCACGCGCCCCTCGTGGGTGGCGTCGTGCACGCTCCGCGCGTCTCCGGCCTGACCCGTCGCTCGATCCCCTCCCTCACCGAACTCGCACTCTCGACGGCGGACCGCCGAGTCGCGGCCTTCAAGCTCGAGCCCTACCAAGCGCACGACGATGACCTCGTGGCCGCTTTTGTCGCCGCGGGCTGGAGCGTTGGTGCCACATCACAGTACCGGCACGGTGTCACGGTCTCTCTGGCGGGATCAGAGGATGACGTGTGGATGTCGTTCAAGTCTCGAGCACGCACCGACGTCAACGCGGCGGTGAAGAAGAATGGCGTCACGGCCCAACGCGTGCCGCTAACGACCGAGAACATCGACACGCTCGTCATGCTGATCGGTGAAACGCAGGATCGATCGGGGGCGTTCTTTCGATCGCGCGCCTACCTCGAACGCACCTGGCGCGCGTTTGATGCACGTGACGAAGGTCGACTCTACTTTGCCTACATCGACGGCCGAATCGTAGCCGCAGCCTTTGTCTTCACCTTCGGCACAAACGCGTGGTACAAAGACGGCGGGTCGCTTCGTTCGGACAACAACTCACACGCCGCGCGCGAACTGCATTGGAAGATCATGCGCGACCTGATCGCCGATGGCTATGCCCACTACGACCTGGGAAACATTCCGGATCCCGAAAACCCCAACGAGGGCGGCATGCGGGGACTGTTTCAGTTCAAGACGGGGTTTGCGCGCGAGACGAACCTCTACCTGCCGGTGCTCGAGTATCCGCTCTCGAAGAGATTCCGGCGCTGGCAACGGCACGAATCGACGCTCGTTCGGATCATGTTCAAAAAGAACAAGGACTACTGGTACTAGCCCTCGCGTGATGTGCGGGGAGACAGACTCGACGCACTCGTCCGTATCATCGCCACCCCTGAAGGCCCGACCGAGATGTCAGCGCGTCGCTAGTCTGCGAGCTCTGCTGTGCCGGTAAAGGTAAGTTCGGCGGGTCCGGAGAGCGCGACGTGCTCGCCGTCTTCCGCGGCGAACATGCGCACCTGCAGGGTTCCGCCGGGAACGTCAACTCGCCAGTTGTTCGGCGCGCCGGCGCCCATGAAATGCCGGGTAGCGAGTGCCGCCGCTGCAACCCCCGTGCCACAGCTCAGTGTTTCGCCACTGCCGCGCTCGTGCACGCGCATGCGAATCCGGCCAACAGCGTCATGAACCAACGGCTCGGCCGGAAGCACCAACTCAACATTTATTCCGGCCTCGGGCACCGGATCGACGATAGGTGCGACAGAAAGGTCAGCGGAGGCCAGCTCGTCCTCACTCGCCACGACGACCACGGCATGAGGATTGCCGACCTCGATGGAAAGTCCGGGGCGCGGCACGTGAAGCCCCGCGACGGTCACCGTCGGTTCGGTCGGACCAAAACGCCAACGCCCCAGGTCCACCGAAAAACCAGACGTGGAACGTTGCACGTCGCGAACGCCCCCTCGCGTGCCGATGGCCAACGCCTGGCCGCCTTCCCACTCAATAAGGCCTGAAGCCACTAAAAAGGCCGCAAAAACGCGGATGCCGTTGCCGCACATCTCGGCAACGGAACCATCGGCATTCCAGTAGTCCATGAACCACTCAGCATCGGCATCCTCGCGCAACGCCGCCTTTCCCGCGGGGTCAGCAGTGCGCGTGACCTTGCCCGTGCGACCCACTGTTGTCCGATTGAGTTTTTCGGAGCGCACCGCGCGAATCAGACCGTCTGCTCCTACACCCCTGTGCCGATCACACAGATTCGCCACCTGTGTCGGCGTGAGCGGAGAATCGCCGTCAGGGTCGGCGAACAATACGAAATCATTGCCCGTTCCATGACCCTTGGTGAAGTGCAAAGCGCGCGCCATGACTCAAGCCTAAGGCGCACGCGTGGCCGAGACGCGATCGAGCACGCTCCGCACCGCCGCGTCGGCAGATCCGGAACCCCCACTCACCAAATGCACGGTCTCGTAGCGCTTGAACCAGCTCACCTGGCGTCGAGCATATCGCCGCGTCAGATTCTTCGTGAGAGCGACGGCTTCGGCTTCGGTCGACTCGCCACGCAGTTGCGCCAGCGCCTGGGCGTAACCGATGGCGCGTCCCGCCGTGACCCCTCGCTCAATCCCCCGAGGAATCAAATTGCCCACCTCGTCAAGAAATCCGTTTGCCCACATGTCGTCGACGCGCTTGTCAAGAAGCCCCACCAGTTCTTCGCGCTCCACGTGACACAGCAGGGTTTCATGTCCCAGCCAGGCCTGCGCGGGCGGTGGGCTTTGCGGTGCGAGTCGTCCGAGGTCGCTCACATTCGCACCGAGCTCGACAACCTCCAGGGCTCGAATAACACGCCTTTCGTTTCGCGCGTCAATGCGTGACGCCGTTTCGGGAGCGACGGCCCGGAGACGCTCGAACATGGCGGCCGAGCCCAGGTCACGCGCTTCGCTCTCCAACCGCGCGCGGACCTCGTCATTGCGAACCGGAAAATCAAAATCAAAAAGCACTGCGGAAATATAGAGCCCGGACCCGCCGACAAGAACCGGGACGTTGCCACGGTCCACAATGTCACGGATGCACGCGCGGGCCTCAGTTTGATACCACGAGACACTCGCTTCTTCGGTGACGTCACACACATCGATGAGATGGTGCGGGATACCTTCGCGCTGCGATTCGGGCAGTTTCGCGGTTCCGATGTCCATTCCGCGATAAATCTGCATGGCATCAGCGTTGACAATCTCAACCCCATAACCCGCTTTCGCCAATGTTTGCGCGAGGACGAGCGAGAGGGAGGTCTTGCCTGTGCCGGTTGCCCCCACAATGGCAACAAGTGGAGTACCCCGCGCTTGCGGTGTTGCCTTACCGGGTGACGGAGGGGTCGTCATGCCCTTCCTCATGCCGAGCGTGTGGGCATGCCCAGAGAAACGGCAACGCCTCCGGTGGGTGACACCGACGGAGGCGAAACAACGGGAGTTCCGCACGCCGCCGCCTGTGCGCGATCCCAGGCATCGCCGGCTCGCGTTCGACGCGTAGGCCACGAAAGGTTCTCGGGATGGTCTGCCAGCAGATGAAACGGGGCCGCATCGCTGACGGTCACGGTAACCATGTCACCGGGGCGCGGTAGCTGCTCGCCGGCCGGCCACGAGAAGTGCACGAGCCTCATGTCGGCGGCCCGACCACTCAAACGGTGGGTGTTCGCGTCTTTTCTGCCCTCGCTGGATGCGACGAGCACCTCGGCCGCATGGCCCACGAGAGCCATATTTTCTTGAAAGCAAATCTCGTTCTGCAGGCTGACGAGTCGCTCGAAACGTTCCTGTACGACGGCCTTGGGCACCTGATCAGCCATACCTGCGGCCGGAGTGCCCGGACGCGGCGAGTACTGGAAGGTAAAAGCCATGGCAAATCTTGCTTCGCGAACCACCCTCAGGGTCTCTTCAAAATCCGCCTCGGTCTCTCCCGGAAAGCCGACAATGATGTCCGTGCTGATAGCAGCATGCGGCATGGCCGCTCGAACCCGATCCAGAATTCCCAAAAACTTGGCGCTTCGATAACTGCGCTTCATCTCTTTGAGGATTCGATCTGATCCCGACTGCAGGGGCATGTGCAACTGCGGCATCACGCTCGGTGTTTCGGCCATTGCCGCAATCACATCGTCAGTAAAAGCTGCCGGATGTGGGCTGGTAAACCTGATGCGCTCGAGACCGTCAATCGTTCCCGCGGCCCGTAAGAGTTTGCCGAAGGCGTGACGATCACCGAACTCGACACCATAGGTGTTGACGTTTTGGCCGAGTAGCGTCACTTCGACAGCACCGTCCGCCACCAATGCTTCGATCTCGGCCAGCACGGCCCCGGGGCGACGATCCTTTTCTTTGCCCCGAAGCGCGGGAACAATGCAAAAGGTGCAGGTATTGTTGCAGCCCACCGAGATCGAAACCCAGCCAGAAAACGTTGAGTCGCGCTTGGCGGGAAGCGTCGACGGAAAGGTCTCGAGCGACTCAAGGATTTCAACCTGCGCTTCGTCATTGTGACGCGACCGCTCAAGCAGTTGCGGCAACGAACCCATATTGTGTGTGCCGAAAACAACGTCAACCCACGGGGCTCGATCAAGAATTACGCCCTGATCTTTCTGCGCCAGACAGCCCCCGACCGCAATTTGCATGCCGGGATGTTTTCTCTTGACACTCGCCAGGTAACCCAGGTTGCCGTAAAGCTTGTTGTCTGCGTTTTCGCGAACGGCGCACGTGTTGATCACGACGACATCAGCGTAGTCATGCGCGGGACGAATAAAATCTGGGTCGGCTGCGACGAGAGCCCCCGACGGGTCTGACGGCACAAACGGTTGATATCCGGCTGCTTCGAGCGCGCCCGCCATGCGTTCCGAATCATGAACGTTCATCTGGCAGCCAAACGTGCGCACTTCATATGTGCGCACACGACCACCCTCGTCGCGCGAGGCTACGCTCGGGGCGATGTGGGTGGGTTGCTCGGTCGTGGTTGTCATTCTGTGCTTAAGTCTACGAGTGCCTCACCGGTGCGCGATGCGAACGCCCGACGTGGCACTGCTACGGACCGTGGGTGCGACGGGCCGGAAAGGCAACGGCCTGACTCATACCACTTTGCTTGGGCAACTAACCGATGGTGATGGAGTCCAGCCCGCTCTTGGGGAAGGTGACACCGACGTCAGTGATGCTCGAAACTTTAATCGGAGGTAGGTCAACCACACCCATCAGTGATTTGCCGCCGGCGTAGTGGATTCCCCCCATGAGCCCGACCAGCGAAATGGCCACGCTCAGCAAGGCCACAAGACCGCCGAGGGCGCTAAACCAGACGGCGATCCATGCCTGCCATTTGCGTTGTCCGCGTTTCGTGAGGGCAATCTGAGCACATAAGAATGAGAAAAAGAAGATGCCGAGTGCGATGAACGCGCCGAACTTATCCCAGGTGAGAGCAACGGCCAGGATGCTGAGCACCAGCGCGAACCAACCGGTGGCATTGGCCCGCGGATAATCATCGCCCAGCTCGCCATTCGCGTACCGATAGTCATAACCATAATTTTCGCCGCCGCGTTGATATGAACCCGTGGCGGGGCCGCCCCGCTGAGCGGAGGCACGGTCGTAGGGATCGTCGGGACGCTGCGTCACTTGGGGAATAAAGCCTGCGGGGTCCGTCGCTGCCGAAAGTGGAGAACCGGGAGGATACGCATCTGTTTGCGGATATTGGCCCGTCTGTGCGTATTCGCCGTTTTGCTGTTGCATGCCGTTATCAGGATATGGATTTGCCGTCGGATAGCGTTGCGAGTCCCTGCGGGGATCCGGGGCACTTCTGCCACCGCGGTGATACTGCGGGCCTGTGTTGTCTGACATCACCATCGCTCCTTACGCGAGCCGGTGGGAGAGTCCATGGCGACATACTAACTCTGAATGTTGAGTGCGCGGTGGACCGCCTCGCGGATGACCGAAGAGGGAAAACCGCGTCGGGCCAGAAAACCGCTCAACCTTCGTCGTGCCACCTCGGGATCAAGACTGTGCATGCGCGCCGCGCGCGCAGATGCCAGCTCGATGGCCAAGCTTTCTTCTGACTCATCATCGAGGCCTTGGGTTGCGAGTGCCGCCGTCTGACGGTCGATGCCGCGTTCGGTTAGTTTGCGTGAGATGGCAGACTTGCTCATTCCCCCGCGCGAAACGAGTCGATCAACAAGATGGGCGGCCATGCGTGCGTCATCGACATAACCCAGCCGGTGGAGGCGATCGAGCCAGCCGTGCGCGTCATTCTCAGGCACGCCCCGAGCAATAAGCCAAGCTCGGACCTCGCGTTCGGAGAGATCGCGACGAGTCAGGGCCCTGAGCAGGGCCCCGTCAAGGTCGGCCACATCAACCTCGTCACCGTCAACGTCTTCGCCGTCGATCTCGGCCCCGTCCACAGGAGCAACGGCGACAGGGACCACGTCGACAGGGACCACGTCGCCCATCGACGAATCGTTTCCGTGGGGTAGATCAATGACCTCGTTCACGTCGACCCGCGCGCTACCTGCCGTGGTCAAGCCGTTTTCTGGCTCGACCCACGGCAGGTAAGTGACGTTACTCATTTATGCACTCTGCGCCACGGGGGTTGCTTCTTGTGGGGTAACCTCGACGACGGCGTCTTCTGAAGTCAGGGCTGCGTCTCCCTCGACGTCTGCAGATTTCGCTGCTGTCGCTTTGCCCGCCTTGCCTGCCGCGGGAAGGTCACTCTCGGTCTGGTCGTCTTCGGCTGCCCCAACACCCATTTTCGCGAGAATCTTCTGTTCAATCTCGTCTGCCATCGCGGGATTGTCGAGCAAGAAATTACGTGAATTCTCTTTGCCCTGCCCGAGTTGCTCACTTTCGTAGGTGTACCAGGCACCGGACTTCTTGACGATACCCTGGTCGACACCGAAGTCGAGCAGGCTGCCCTCGCGCGAAATTCCCGTGCCGTAAAGGATGTCGAACTCGGCCTGCTTGAAGGGCGGGGCCATCTTGTTCTTGACCACCTTCACACGGGTGCGGTTGCCCACCGCATCAGCACCGTCTTTGAGCGTCTCGATGCGCCTGATGTCGAGTCGCACCGAGGCGTAAAACTTGAGCGCTTTACCGCCCGATGTTGTCTCGGGGCTACCGAAGAAAACACCGATCTTCTCACGCAACTGATTGATGAAAACCATCGTTGTGTTTGTGGAGTTGAGTCCGCCCGTGAGCTTGCGCAGTGCCTGTGACATCAGGCGAGCCTGCAGACCAACGTGCGTGTCGCCCATTTCGCCCTCAATTTCGGCTCGCGGCACAAGGGCCGCAACCGAGTCGATGACAATGAGGTCGATGGAACCGGAGCGCACCAACATATCGGCAATTTCTAGGGCCTGCTCACCGGTATCTGGCTGTGACACCAGAAGTGCATCGATATCGACGCCGAGCTTGCGAGCGTATTCAGGGTCGAGCGCATGTTCGGCATCAATAAAGGCTGCGATGCCGCCGGCGCGCTGCGCGTTTGCGATGACGTGCAACGTCAGCGTGGTCTTGCCGGACGATTCTGGTCCGTAGATTTCGACGATGCGTCCGCGCGGTAGTCCGCCGATGCCGAGCGCAACGTCGAGCGCGATGGACCCCGTGGGAATCACCTCAACCGGAGCTCGTTCATCGCTGCCAAGGCGCATTACTGACCCCTTGCCAAATTGACGATCGATCTGGGCGAGGGCTGTTTCTAGTGCTTTTTCACGGTCTGCTGGTGATGCCATGGCCGTCTCCTGTTCTGTGTAGTGAGGTGGATTCGCCTATCGGCTGTCGGGCTACCGCTTCGCTACCGACCGGCCTGGGCATCTGCAAGATGACGAGGCGGGACGGGCGCTGCGCAGTGCTACCGACAAGGCGGATGCCTCGGTGTGACCTGAGTTACGGTACGCGCGACCTCGGACAACAGACGCTGTCGGCACGATGGCGTGGACGCTCAGAACACAACGGGACATGTGTAGGAGACTAGCCTGTTTCGAATATATGTTCGAATACGTTTTCGGCGTGTCGACGGGTTATGTGACGTCGCGTTTGGGCTCTGGCAGCCCGGCTCCGTGCCATCTCTCGGGCGGCACTTCGGCGGCCCGACACAGGGCGAGCCACACCGTTCGCGGTGACATGCCCCTCGCGAGGGCCTCGGCGGCCGTGGTGTCGCCCAGTTCGGCAATGACCATGTCTTTCGCCAGGATGCCCCCATAGGTATCACCGAACTCACGGCCTACCGCGAACCAGAATTCGGAGCGCCGCACGAAAGCGAGGGTGGCTAGCGCAGAGACGCGAAGTCGTCGACGAGCTCGTCGGGGACGGTGTCGGGAACCCGAACAGCCGTCATGCCCTCAAAGGATGCCAAACGAGATCCGGCTTCAATAAGGATGCCCGATACGGGCACTTCAAGCGCGTCAGCAATTGCCGACAGAATCTCAGACGATGCTTCTTTTTGACCGCGCTCTACTTCGCTGAGGTAACCCAATGCGACGCTCGCCTTGCTCGCGACCTGACGAAGGGTGTGCCCCTTCTGCAGACGAACATCACGAAGCACGTCGCCGATTTCTTGACGAACCAAAACCATGGTGACCTCCCTCTGTCTCACAGATATTCTCGCAGTTCCCACGTTACTAAGAACCAATGACACAAACCTAAACCACATGACTGAGATTCAGATGTGAGCCTATGCGTATCAACGTTACATCCGTGTGACATATTCCCCGGGTGGCTCGAAATTTTCTGATCGTGAGCGAACAGGGACGCCGAGCGCTATAACCGAGCAAGAACGTCGGCGAGCAGTTCCAGGGCGGCAATGCCGGCCCGGGTGCGAACAGCACTGCGGTCTCCCTCTAACAGCAATTCACGATGCCAGCAGCCAAAAGGCGCACTCACGGCAACAAATACCAGGCCGGGCGACTTGCCGTCTTGATCGTCGGGTCCCGCCACGCCCGTCGATGACAATCCGAATGACGCGTCGAACTTTTCGCGCACCCCGATCGCCATCTGCTCGGCAACATCCGGATCGACCGCTCCCGACGTCTCTAAGAGATTCGCATCAACGCCCAACAGCGAGTGCTTCGTATCAGTGGCGTAGGCGACGACCCCACCCCGAAAAACTCGCGAGACTCCCGCGACACTGGTCAGTGCGGCCATGATGAGTCCGCCGGTCAGGGACTCGGCCACAGACACCGTGAGCTTCTTATCGACGAGTTCGGCAACGAGTCGATGAACGGCGTCGGGCTGGTCGGTCATTTCGTCCCCCGCAGTGCACGCTGTTGCCGAATCCCGTCTACCAGGTAGTCGACCCCGGTTACCAACGTCAGGGCGACGACGACCGACATCAGAACCGTGTTGATGATGTTCATGGGTTGGCCCCAGATCGCGCTCAGGGGCAAGAGCGCGCTGGTAATCGCCACGAACTGCGCTACAGTTTTGATCTTGCCTCCGCGTGAAGCCGGAATAACCTGGTCTGACAGAACAGCCATGCGGAAAACCGTGATGCCCACTTCGCGAATAAGAATGACAATCGTCACCCACCAGGGCAGCTCAGCAATGATCGAGAGTGCCACCAGGGCCGCGCCGGTGAGCACCTTGTCGGCTATCGGGTCAAGTATTTTTCCGAGATCGGTGACCATGTTGTACCGGCGGGCGATATAGCCATCAATGCCGTCGGTGGCCATTCCCACAACGAACAGCGCGGTGGCAATCCACCGCCCCGCGTCAGAGGGCTGGTCGCTGCTGACCAGGAGCAACCAGACAAAAACGGGCGCAAAAAGCATGCGAACGACCGTGATGATATTCGGCGCGTTCCAGTTCGACACCGGCGTTCCCACTAGTCGCGACCCGTCAATCCCCAGGCGTCTTCATCGGCTTCGGGAACAACGAGCTCGCGTCCCTCATAAATTTCACCCGTGACATCAGCCATTCCCGGCAGGCCCACGTCTGACGTGTTGACGTGACTCGACGCCCGCACCGGGCGGGGCAGCTCTGCGGTCGGAGCAGCCGTCGACGTTGGGGTGGCCGTTGGGGGCGCCGTGGCGGGTGCCTGCCTCACCGAAGCGTCGACGGGAGCGGACGGCACATCGCCGCGGAGTTTGGCCAGAACGGCCGGCAGCTGTTCTTGTGAAACGTAAACCTCGCGGGCCTTTGACCCCTCGGAGGGCCCGACGATCTCGCGCGATTCGAGAAGATCCATCAGACGGCCCGCTTTGGCAAATCCCACACGCAACTTGCGCTGCAGCATCGACGTCGACCCGAACTGAGTCGATACCACGAGCTCGCAGGCCTGCAAGAGCAGATCGAGGTCGCCACCGATATCGGCATCGATTTCTTTGCGTTCGGCAGCCTGAGCGACATCTTGGCGGTATTCGGGCTGTGCCTGCCGAGTAACGTGCGCCACGACCTGTTGAATTTCATCTTCTGACACCCAGGCGCCCTGAACTCGAATCGGCTTGCTCGTGCCCTGCGGGAGGAACAGGGCATCGCCCTGCCCGACCAGTTTGTCGGCACCGGGCTGATCGAGGATCACACGCGAGTCGGTCACCGAAGCGACGGCAAAAGCTAATCGGCTAGGCACATTCGCTTTGATGAGGCCGGTGACCACATCGACGCTGGGGCGCTGCGTGGCAATCACGAGGTGAATACCGGCGGCACGTGCGAGCTGGGTAATGCGAGCCACCGAATCTTCGACATCGCGGGGAGCAACCATCATAAGATCGGCCAGCTCATCGACGACGACGAGCAAATACGGATAGGGGCGCAGCACGCGCTCGCTGCCCGTCGGTGCCTTCAGTGAACCGTCAGAGACTGCTTCGTTATAGGCATCGACGTGGCGAAAGCCATAACTCGCCAGGTCGTCGTAGCGCATGTCCATCTCTTTGACGACCCACTGCAGAGCCTCGGCTGCCTTCTTGGGATTCGTGATGATGGGCGTAATGAGATGAGGCACGCCGGCATAGGGGGCGAGCTCGACGCGCTTGGGGTCGATCAACACGAGGCGCACCTCACCGGGAGTGGCGCGCATCAGAATGCTGGTGATCATCGAGTTGATGAAACTCGACTTGCCCGATCCGGTCGAGCCCGCGACCAAGAGGTGCGGCATTTTTGCCAAGTTGGCAACGACAAAGCCACCCTCGACATCTTTGCCCATGGCGATCGTCATGGGGTGACTACTCTTTTTAGATGCCGGCGAACGCAGCACATCGCCCAGAGTGACGATCTCACGATCCGTATTGGGAATCTCCACGCCGATGGCCGACTTGCCCGGAATCGGAGACAGGATGCGCACCTCGTTGGATGCCACCGCGTACGACAAGTTTTTTGTCAGTGCGGTTACCCGCTCAACCTTGACACCGTCGCCCAGCTCGATCTCGTACCGAGTGACCGTGGGCCCACGATTGAAACCGGTCACCTTCGCCGCAACGTCGAACTGTCGCAACACATCGGTGATGGCCTTGACCACATCGTCGTTGACGGCTGAGCGCGACTTGGCGGGCGGGCCCGCCACTAAGAGGCCAGGGCTCGGCAACGAGTATGGACGCGACGACGGGTGAGCCGCGTCGCTGCCCGACGAGGCCGATGAACCGGGCACCTCGACGGGA